>PVMK01127163.1_pt1 | contig 71574 bp, 61 predicted proteins | sample 1853481 | NCBI WGS metagenome assembly PVMK01 (sample SAMN08533507, study PRJNA380276) | Marine sediment metagenome, whole genome shotgun sequencing project.
GCATTGTGCCGTCGCCACGAAGTTGCGCCGCTCGAGCACGTTGTGGGACCGGTGCACCCAGGAAGGGCTGCACGGCAGTCATGATCGCCGCCATCCCGGAGGAAGTCGAACAGCACTCGGGTGTGCCCGTCGAAGCCGTATCCTTCGAGTAGAGCCAGCGTCCACTCGTAGTAGTAGGTCGAGGGGTTTGCGATGCGAGAGTAGGACCAACTGGGGATCAGGTAGCCCAGCGCCGCGGCCATCTCATCGGAGTCGTGAAACGCCTGAGCCGTGCTCATGAAGATCGGCTCGATGATCGATCCCCTGGTAGTCCTCGAGCGCGTCCTCCATGGTATACAGGCCGTGCACGGCGATCGTGTCGAACTTCGATTTCTTGACCACTTCCCGGATGTAGCGCTCTCGTTCGGCAAGATAGGCGTTGTTCTTGTCGATGTAGCGCTGCATCCCCGGAGTGATGTGGATAGCGTCGTTGGCGCTCATGGCTCCCCCTGAAGATGGGTCTCGTCGAACTCGGTTACGGCATGGCCTCGGTTCGTTTCGTTTGTGGCACGCAGACCATTCACGAGGAGCTGGAGGAACACATCCGCCGCTTCCTCGGCCCGAAGGCATGATCCTCTTCCCGTCGTGTTTTTCTTGCGGAAAGCGGGCGAAGAGAGCGGCTCAGTTGTTGCTTGTCAGAGGAATGCATGAAAATCCCCATAACCCGCAAATCGATCTCAAGCGCGCCGAAGCGACGCTATCTGCGATCTGGACACAATTCAATGAGAATCGCTCGAATGACCACTCTGGTGAAGGAAGTCGCCGTCTTGGAAGGGGAGAATTTCGAGAAAGACCGAGCCAGTCAACGATCTCGTCGAGCCGCACTGGATCGTCGACGCGGCCAACGATCATCTGCGCAGCAGGTCCGGCTAAACACGTGCTCCATCTCTCGACGATCCAGGAGGTGCGCATAGCAGCGGCCCGTATCGACCGTGCCGCACGTCCGCGCGCCCAATATTCTTGACATCATTGGCGTTTTCGTGCTTCTTGTGAGGGTGGATCCCTCGCCCGGCGCTGGAGCCGAATCCTTTCAGCTTGGAGTAACCCGGCCATGTTCTACAAAGACCACTTACGCCTATTTATGCTAGCGGGATGCGTGGCGGTCGTTAGCGTGAACTGCGCCAACCAAGGCGAGAAGCCGGCGCTGAAGAGCGACGCCGAGCGACGAGATTTAGATTCGCGTCAGGGCGAGCACCGCGACGGCCCGGGAAAGAAGAGGAAGAAGCAGTGGAGCGGCCTCTCCTACGCCGCGCAGACCTACATACAGCTGACTCCCTCTGCGTCGCTGGCGACGAGCGGCTTTGATTCAGAGCGCGTATGGGGTGGTGGCGATGACTGGGAGCCGGCCATCGCGGCGGACCCGGGTGCTCCCTACGTCTATCAGATGACCACGCGATACACGAGCAGTCCGGCCGAAATCATCTTTCGACGGTCGGTGGACGGTGGCACCACCTGGGAGGCCGACCAGGTGTTCGCGCCCAACTCAGGCGACCCGTTGGTCGAGGTGTCGGACGACGGCACGGTCTACACGCTGGGAATCGTTGGAAACAGCTGGGACTTGTTGCTGAAGCGTTCGTTCGACCACGGTCTCACTTGGGATGATCCTCCGATCGACATCATCGGAAACGGACCCGACACCTGGGGTGATCGCCCGACCTTGGTGGTCTCGCCCGATGGCCAGGACGTCTACGTCACCTACAACCGGGGCGATATCTACGTGGCGGCCTCTCACGACGGTGGCGCGACTTTCGATCCCGGAGGTGCAGATCACTAGTAACGGGCGGCAGTGGTTTACCTCCGCGGGCGCCGTCGCCCCCAACGGCGACGTCTACTTCGCAGCCGCGGACTACTCGTACAACTACACGGGCCCAACCTTCATCAACGTCTTGCGATCTACAGACGGCGGAGCGAATTGGACAACGACCTTTCTCGATACGTCGGCCGAGTCGGCGGACTGCTCAACGGTCGGCGGCTGCTACTTCAACTTCTTGGGACCCGAGATCGGCCTCGCAATCGACGTGAACGGGCTGGTCATGATCACCTACAACGCAAGCGATGTAGACCTCGAACCACATCGATTGTGGGCGCGTACCTCGCCGGACGGCGTCAGCTGGAGCGACCGCACGGAAATCTCGAGCGGGATCGACGGTGTCAGCAATGCGTTCCCCGCGATGGTGGCGTCGCGCGCGGTTCCGGGTGAATTTCGCGTCGTCTGGCAGGACGATAGCGAGGGAATCATGACGGCCTGGAACACATGGATCGTCACCACGTTGGATGGCGGTGCCAGCTGGAGCGAACCGGAGCTGCTGTCGGATCTGGACGCGGGGGCGCCCTACAAGACCCCATTGGGATACGATTTCGTGTACGGCGATTACTTCGAAGTCGCGATCGATGGCGACGACGTCACCCACATCATCTGGGGTGAGGGGAGGTCCTATATCGGCCCGGGCGGTAGCTGGTACACGCGCGGCATTCCGGTGCCCGAACCCGCGGCAGCCTACCAACTCCTCGCGGGAGCCACGCTGCTGGTGGCACTCGCGCGTAGACGGTCGGTCGGCTCTCGGCCTGGGTGACCGCTCTGCGATGGAACCAGCGGCCTCGAGAGACACTAGCCTTCCGTTTTCCAGCAGAAGTTCTCGACTAGAGTGTTGCCTGACCCGTTGATCTAAACGTCCGGGTTGGGAGCGATTTCCGTTTCCGCAGCCGTACGGGATGGAGTGGTGCAGAGCTGGGTGTGGAGCATTTATTCGCGGCTACAACGGGATGGCTCGGAACGAGGCGCAGAGTCGTGCATCGCGTGGTCTGCCTCATCTCCTGCGCGGTCTGGATCGGCTATGCGGGACGCCTCTCAGCCGAACCGAACCCAGCGCCGATAGCATCTGCTTCCTCAGCGCAGGCGGAAGATTCGCCCGTTGAAATCATTCAGATTACGGGAACGAGGGTCGAGTCGGAGCTTGCGGATGTCTCGGTTCCCGTTCAGGTGATCGACGGCCGCACGCTGTTTGAGCGTTCTCCTGAAGTGCTGACGGATGCCTTGCGAGAGGTGCCGAACGTCCAGGTTCAGGCCACGACCGTCGGACAGGGTTCGCCCTATATCCGGGGGTTGACGGGATCTGCTGTTCTCAATCTTGTAGACGGTATGCGCCTCAACCACGCCATCTACCGCTCGTCGCCCAATCCCTATCTGGCCCTGGTGGACTCCCACATTGCTCGGCGCATCGAGATCGTGCGGGGGCCTGCATCTGTCCTCTATGGAAGCGATGCGATGGGAGGCGTGATCCAGGTCCTCACGCGCAAACCCGAATTCGACTCGGCGGACTGGGAGACACGCGGCGGAGTCGAGGCGCGCTTTGGCTCGGCAGATCTCTCGCGAACCGTGTACGCGGATCTGGCCACTGGCCGAGAAGGTTTCGGGATCGGCGCGGGGTTCTCGTATCTGGCCACGGACGACATGCGCGGAGGAGGAAGCACCGGGCGGCAGCGCCCCAGCGACTACACGATGATCGGAGGGGATGCGGGTGTGCTCTGGGAGCCAGCGCGTGGCCATCGAACGACACTCGACTTCCAGCTGCAGCGGCAGCCCGAAACGCCGCGCTACGACGAACTCGTGCGCGGATTCGGCCAGGCCGAGCCTTCCTCCGACCTCTGGAACTACGAGCCACTGGAGCGGATTTTTGGCCATCTGCAACACCGTGTAGAAGACGTGGCGCCAGGCTTCATCGATTCGCTGAGCTTCGACGCCGCCTTTCAACAAATTCGAGACGATCGGCGGACGCGCGCTCACGGGAGCGCGATCGAAAACCGGGAGCGGAACCGCAGCCGACTCCTCGGCTTTGCGGGGCACGGCGTCAGTCAGCCGAAACCCTGGCTCTCGCTCTCCTGGGGCATCGAATCTTATTTCGACACGGTTTCCAGCGAGCGCGAGGAGACCGATCTTACCAGCGGTTTGTCGAGCAGCGTTGCCAGTCGCTTTCCCGATGACTCCCAGATGAATTCCTATGGGCGCCTACGCGAACGCGCAGATGCAGTTCGGGGAGCGCTTCGAGATCAACGCGGGCATCCGATACTCGCACGTCGATACGAAGATCAAGGCAACCAACGCGACGCCAGCTACGGATGTCCACCTCGATGATGTGACCGGTTCACTGGGTGCACTATGGAAGCTGGGGTCGGGCGTGCGATTGGTAACGAATTTGAGTCGGGGGTTTCGCGCACCGAACGTATTCGACCTCGGGACGCTAGGGCCCCGCCCAGGCAATCGCTTCAACCTCCCGAGTCAAGATCTCGATGCAGAGGTGATCTATACGATCGACCTTGGCCTCAAGATTGTTCGACCGCGATTTCGGGGCGAAATCTTCGGCTTTGGATCCATTTATCGCGACAAGATCGATTCTGTCCTCACAGGAAGCACGACCCCAGATGGGCGCGACGTGGTGCAGAGCGCCAATTTGAATCGCGTGTGGCTTTCGGGCGTGGAGGCGCGGGCCGAGGTCGACGTTCGCGATGGTCTCCAGCTCAGGGGCCACGTGTTCTGGACCTGGGGCGAAGAAGATGGCGCGAACGGCTACGAGCAACCCGCGGATCGGATCCCCCCAGTACAGGGGCTCGTCGGCCTGCGATGGGCGCCGTGGGAGTCGCTGTGGGTGGAGGCTTTTACGCGCTTCGCTGGTCCGCAGGACCGGTTGAGTGACCGAGATGTCCGCGATCCGCGCATCGACCCGGGCGGGACATCCGGTTGGGCGACGGGAAACCTGCGAGCGGGATTTACGGTCGGCGAGCACTGGAGCGGCACAGTTGCCATCGAGAACTTTACAGACGCTTCATACCGCGAGCATGGTTCCGGCATTCAAGCGCCCGGCGTCGGCGTGATCGCAACGCTCCAAATTCGTTATTAGCGCTGCACCGCCCTCCGGGCGGAGACAAATGCTCCTGAGCAATCGCGCCTGGCGGCGCGCTTCCTCAGGAGGCGCGTGGCGACGAGATCTTCGGATTCGCTTGCCCGCTTGGCCGGCTTTGCGGTCTATTTAACAGAGTGCCTGTTTTCGGCAATGTCCGATAATAGGCATACCGTCGAGTAGATGAGATGAGAAGGCCAGCCTCCTCAGCGGAGTATCGTGAGATCTCCAATCAAATACGGGCTCACCACGAAGTGGGGCCCAAGGAGGAGACTGGCATGGGCAAGGATACCACGGCGGTGAGCGGATTGACGATCGGACTGGATCTGGGTGACAAGCACACCGTGGGGTGCGTTCTGACGGGTTCGGGCGAGGTGGAGGAGACCTTCCGCGTGGCGACGACGATGTCGGCACTGGGTCGGACGATGGCGGGATTCGAATCCAGTCGGGTGGTGCTGGAAGTGGGGACGCACTCTCCCTGGGTCAGTCGCCTGGTGAAACAAGCGGGACACGAAGTGATCATCGCGAACCCGAGGCGGGTGCGCTTGATTGCCGAGAACGATTCGAAGACCGACGACGTGGATGCGGAGCTGTTGGCACGCTCTGGGTCGCGTCGACCCCGGCTTGCTGAAGCCGATCGTTCATCGGGGGGAAAGAGCGCAGCACGATCGGATCCTGCTGCTGGCTCGCGATGGTTTGGTTCGTTCCCGCACCCAGCTCGTCAACCAGGTTCGCGGCTTCGCGAAGTCGCTTGGCCACCGGATGCCTTCGAGTTCGACGGAGGCGTTCCCTCGGCGAGTTCGTGAGCAGTTCAGCAAGGAGCTGTTCCCAGGGCAGTCGGTGCTGTTGGAGATGATCGCTCGGTTGACGCAAGAGATTCTCCGCATGGAGCGAGAGGCAGAGAAGCTGTGCAAAGACCGCTACCCCGAGACAGGGGTGCTTCGTCAGGTGAAGGGCGTGGGCGTGCTGACCGCGCTGGGGTTCGTGTTGACGCTGGAAGACCCAAGTCGTTTTGCGAAGAGCCGGACCGTGGGGGCCTATCTTGGCCTTCGGCCCCGCTCGAGACAGTCGGGCGAGCAACAACCTCAGCTGCGGATCACCAAGGCGGGCGATGCGCTGCTTCGTCGCTACCTGGTGGGGGCGGCGCAATACATCCTGGGGCCCTTTGGACCGGATACGGAGCTTCGTCGCTTCGGTCAGAAGCTCGCGGAGCGAGGCGGCAAAGCGGCGAAGAAGCGTGCGGTGATTGCCGTGGCGCGCAAGCTCTCGGTGCTCCTGCACCGCTTGTGGGTAACCGGAGAAGAGTATCAACCGATCGGTTACGGACAGTCGGCGCAGGAGGCTGCGTAGCGTGATGAGGCTCAACAACACCGCGTTCGGGCGACTGCGATGACTCGCTAGACCCTCGCCCTAGAGAGGTCGATAAATAGATTGCAGCGCTCGGCGCCTACGAACCTCAGAGTGCACCGATCTCGACAAGAGATCACCAAGAGTGCGGATGGAAGCGTGGTGGGGGCCTTGAGCACAGGATGAATGCCGACACGGGAACATGGTGGAGAAAGAGATGACGAAGCATTGACAAGGTTGGCCTTCTCATGGAAGCGCTGAAGGGTGGAGAAAACCCCGCGCTGGGACACGACCAACGATCTTGAAGGTCAATCGGCTAGGGAGCCGCCGAATCTGGAGTTCGAAGCCAGTGTCGTCTTGGCGCGACCGAGGTGCGGCTTTTGGGGATCGAGCACCGATCGGATCTTGCGCGCTAGCACCGCCTTTCCAAAGGGCTTGTGGAGCAACTCGGGGATTTGGCCGGGCACTCCACGCTCATCTAGAGCGTCTGGCGCATAACCGGACATCAGCAAGATCTTGGTCCGCGGTCGCCGCTGTGCAACGACGGTTGCCAGACTGCGGCCTGAGAGGCTACCCGGAAGTACGACATCGGAGAGCAATAGGTCGAGGGTCCCGATGCCTTCGAGGAGCGCCAGCGCTTCGTCGCCGTTCCGGGCTTCGGTGACCTGGTAGCCCAGTCCCTTCAAGATGTTGGAGACGAGCCTACGAACCGCGAGTTCGTCTTCCACCAAGAGGACGGACTCTCCAGATCCTTGCGGAACATCGGACTGACTCTCAGCTCCGGCCCTTTCCACCTGCGTCTCGGAATAGGGGATATAGAGGGTCACTCGGGTGCCGCTTCCGACTCGACTCTCAATTGTGACGTGACCGCCGCTTTGCTTCGCGAAACCGTAGACCATGCTGAGACCGAGTCCCGTTCCCGAACCGACTTCCTTGGTGGTGAAAAACGGCTCGAAAACACGCGGCAGATCTTCGGCGGGAATTCCCATCCCCGAGTCCTGAACCGAGAATGCAACAAACGCTCCCGCTTGAGCATCGGGGTGCTCGGCTGCGTACATCTCATCCAGAGTGATGTTGGTGGCCTTGATCTCGATCTCTCCGCCGCCCGGCATCGCATCTCGAGCGTTGATCGCCAGGTTCAGAATGGCATTCTCGAGCTGCGCGCGATCGGCCAGACAGAGCCACACGTTTTCGTGTCTGCTGATCGTTACCTGGATCCTTTCTCCCAACGTTCGCGCCAACAGACCTTTCGTATCCTCTAGTAGCGAACCCACCTCGATCGGCTCGGCACTGAGGGACTGCTTGCGAGCAAGGGCAAGAAGTCGCTGTGTCAAGCTGGCACCGCGTTCTGCTGCTTTAGCCGCGTCACGCAAGAACTCCACTTGTTGCGGCGCCATGGGAACACTGCTCTCCAGCAGCTCCAGATTGCCGATAACGACCGCCAGGAGATTGTTGAAGTCGTGCGCGATGCCGCCCGTGAGTTGGCCCAACGCATCCATTTTCTGGGCCTGACGCAATCCCTCCTGGACATGGGTTCGGATCTTCATCTCCTCTCTGAGTTCGCGATACGCGAGCTGCATCTCGGATTTGCTCTGCAACGCCTCGGTACGAAGCCGTACTTCGAGTTTGTCCCCCCACCAGTTGCGCATGGCGAGCGATACGATGAACACGACCGCAGCCGCGACGGCGAAGGAGGTCAGATTCTCGGAAAACCGGTCGCGGAACGCGAGGGCAAATACGAGCACTCCCGCGACGGCGAGGGGGGGGAGCAGGGTCTCCCAGCGTGTCGAGCGCAGTTCGATTTCGGTCGACGGTTCGTTGACCGTGTATTCACCGTCCATCTTTGCCAACTGGTCCTGTTCGAAGGCAGCCCAAATTGTGAAAGAAGGAACAAGCAGGTAGAGGCCACTGATGAGGGAAGCCGATTGATATCTTGTGTCCATTATCGCGCTGACGAAAGTGAAGTCCGTGGCTGCGTTGAAGCAAAGGCCCAGGAGGATGAGCAGCAAGACGCGTCGTCGATGTCCCCGCGAGTGAAGCAAGAGGACGAACAGCCCGAACAGCACTGCAGACAGGTCGACAATGCCGTAAGCCACGGTGATGCTGGCGCGAGGGATCGAAGTCGCTGCGCGAAGAAACTCTGCATACATGAACACGTAGATGAGCAGGGTTGCAGAGAAAATGATGCCCAGGCTCCCGATCCGGACGAAGGTATCGTCCATCGACGGAATGCGGGCCCGGTGGTGCCAGATTCCGATGATGAAACAGATGGGAAACGCGGAGTAGCTGATGTACGTGACAGAGGGGCCCGGTACGACGCCGCCGAGGAATATATCCTGCGTCGCATAGATCACTTCCGCGATCGCGAACCCGAGGTAACCCAGGCCGAAAAACGTCCAGGCCCTTCGCTCGTGTTCCGTCAGGCGTGCCCGCGTATGGAAACACTTGGCTGTTGCCCCGATAATAAACACCGGAAAGAGTACTGCAACCCACCAGGGAGTACGCTCGAAGGCGCTGCCGAGCCAGAACAACCATTCCGAGAAGGCAATCAGGATGAAGAGCGACGCCAAGAGCGCGAAACGCTGTCGCGTGGCCAGGGTCGATCCCATCCCGGTCATCTCCGGTCTGGGTGAGTCGGTGGTCATAACGGTTTCTACCTAAAAGTATCGGGTGCTTTTTAGATCGCGCCCGACCAGCTCAACGAGGCCTATACTACGCTACACACACCTGCTTTGTCCCGGTTTCCCTGCAGGACGTGGCCTGCGAGTCAGGCTCGCTGCGACCTCCTGATGGAGCTGCTCGGCAGTGAGTTGGCTGCGGGCGCGGCCGGGTTTCCAAGTCGCGTCGCGATGCGTTCCGTCCCGACCATCCCGAGCCACGCCACGAAACCGGTCTCGCTCCACGCCCGTTCTATGATCGCGTCGCTGGAAACCCGCCAAGCAAAGTTGGACCGTCGCAGTGTGCTGATCGTGGCTGACGTGTGATTGTGCCGCCTGTGAAGCGGCGTGCCCTCAGTCGAGCAGGGTACTCGTCTCGATTCCCTGTCGGACGACGAAGACTTCGGGGCCGTCTGCGTACAGCGGCATCCGATGCGCGATCCAGGGGCTGGATGAGGCCGGGTCGAACCAGAACGAGAGTCGCGGTATGACGGCTTTGGCCAGTAGGGAGAAGACGGAGCCGAAATCCGGGCCGTAGCGAACCTCGACGAGAGGGTCACCACCGTTGGTAGCGTCATCCCTGCGCACGACTTTCGCCTGGAAGTCCAAGACCCTGGCGTTGCGTCTGCAGAGCAGAATTTGGAAATTGACCGTTGAAGCATCGCCCTTGACGAGTGGATCGAAGAGCAGAGTGAGCGGTACGTTGGCAACGCGATCATCGCTCGGTAGAGGCACCCGTTGCGTGCGCATGCCTTCGCCGTCCGAACGAGGGTGACTGCAAGTTGCTTCGCCGGTCGTGTGGTCGATGCGCATCGTGCCCAGCGGTCGATTTTCCGTATCGAAGGAGCTGGACTGTTGGTACACCGGGCGCAGCAGGTTTGTATCGGCAATCGGCGCAAGCGTCGCGGTTGCGATCGTGTGCGCACCACCGTCGACGCCACTTTCGGCAATAATGCGCACCGTTCCGTCTTCGAGTTTCTCGATTTCGAGGTTCGCATCGCCGACGCGATGGCGGCCCTCGTCGAAGGTTGCCGCTTGGATCTTCCCGAAGCTGGTCGGGTAGGCGAGCATCAACTCCGAATCGGCCCAGACGGATTCACTTGAAATCAGTAACGCGGCAACGGTGAGCAGGAGGCCTTTGGCCCGATCCCCCCCCAGGGTCAATCTGAAATTCAACGGCTCAGGCTCCTACTTCCGGGTGTCGCTCCGTCGCTTCGACCAGCCAAGACCAACCCACCAGCTTGGACGAGTAGAATCCCGAAGTCCCCGGTAATCGTATCTTCGCGCGGTTCTAGTTACGCCCGCCGAATGGATGCGGCTCTCGACCGGGAGACCGCGGGTGATATTCAGCCGACTCCTGAAAGGCGAGGGGGTTCCCCAGCCGGGCGGAAGTGTCCCACAGACTTCGGCTCAACGAAAGCGCGGGCGTGTTAAATCCCTGTAAGTTCCTGGCCCCGCGGGGCAACCCGGGCTCGGAAATTCCGCCAGGTCTCGGGCCGGCCCACCACCGGCCGCACCTCTCGGCGGGGCTCCGAATCGGGCCCGAAGTGCTCCAATCAGCTGTTTTTCCTCAGGAAGGGGTTGACTGGAGCCTCCGATTGGCGCACTCATACCGCCTCGCAGGAGGCTATCGACGTGTCACAACGCATACGAAAAGGCGACCTGGTTCAGGTCGTTACAGGGGCAGATCGCGGCAAGCAGGGCCGCATCATTGCCGTCCGACCCAATGGAATGATTCGGGTCGAGAAGGTTCGGCTTCAAAAGAGGCACCTCAAGCCCGGGCGCCGAGATGCCCGAGCTGGCGGTATCATCGAGCAAGAGGGTTACATCAATCCCTCGAATGTGATGCTCGTCGACCCGTCCAACAACCAGCCGAGCCGGACGCGCATTCGTGAAGAGGAAGGTCGGCGCATTCGCGTCTTCGCCAAGAGTGGCGAAGCCGTACCCGAACCTCCGAGGAGCTAGGCGGTCATGGCCAAGAAGGGTAAGCGCGAGAAAATCAAGCTCGAGTCGTCGGCGGGTACCGGGCATTTTTATACGACGGTGAAGAACAAGACGAATACGCCTGGCAAGGTCGAACTCAAGAAGTACGATCCTGTAGTACGCAAGCACGTCGTGTACAAGGAAACGAAACTCAAGTAGCAGCGGTTTTAGCGCGGCTGCTCTCAAACTCGAGATTCACGAGGGGTGAGAAGATGACCTGGGTAATCACGCGGCTTTGCCGCGACTGCGTCGATCAGGGTTGTGTAGAGGTCTGTCCGGTAGATTGCATTTACGTCTATGACGGAGAGGACAAGAGCACCTTCCCGAATCAGCTCTATATCGATCCCGAAGAGTGCATCAACTGCGGCGTGTGCGAGCCTGAGTGCCCCTGGGAAGCCATCTTCGAGGACGAGCAGGTGCCGCCGGTCTTTACCGAAGACACGGGGCTCAACGCCAAGATCCTCGACGACAAGGACTCCTTCTCGGTGCCCGAGGTCGAGGAAAAACCCAAGCCGAGCCCGCAGCAGATCGAAGAGAACAAAACCAAGTGGGGCTATTCGGCGTAGATTGGACGGCCCATAGGGCCATCCAAACTACGCTATTCGGCGTAGATCGAATGGCCCACGGGCCATCCAACCTGCGCTACTCGATGTAATGGGCCGGCCTGAATAGGCTGGCCCATCTCTTTATTCGGCGCGATCGCTCGACTCGAGTGGGCCAACCCATCGCGCGCCTAGCGCAAATGTTCGGGCCGCCCGGTCTTTCCGTTCCAGCGAGGAGTTCATCCCGCCCGGTCGAATGCCTCGGCCATGACCTCGACGGGTGCGTCTAGCCCGGTCCACTCGCGCAGTTGCTCTGCGGCTTGGTGGACGAGCATCCATTTGCCCGGGATCGTGCGCGCTCCACGGGAAGCCGCATCCCGCAGCAGCCGGGTTTCGGGGGGTTGGTAGACGGCGTCCATCACCACGGCAGCTGGACAGATCCAACTCGGATCGACTGGCGATTCGTCTCCGGCGAGGCCGACGGATGTGGTGTTTACCAGAATGTCGTGGGGGATGTTCTCGAGTGCGGAGATCGGACCGGATGCCTCCGCTTCGAGATCGGCGCAGAGTTGCTCGGCTCGATCTGGGCTGCGGTTGAGCACGGTCACGTTCGCGCCCCGTGCGCGCAGGCCGTAGACGACCGCGCGCGCGGCACCCCCGGCTCCGAGCACGACTGCGCGTGTATCGGCCACAGCCGCGACGCTCTCGATTGCGCGAACGGCGCCCAGCCAGTCGGTATTCGACCCCACGAGCTTGGCGCCCCGCCGGGTGACCGTATTTACGGCGCCGATTTGCCGCGCGGTCTCGTCGACGTCGTCGAGCAATGGGATGACGCTTTCCTTGTGCGGGATCGAGATTGCGAGCTGCCGGATGCCGAGCGCGCGTACCCCGGAAATCGCGGCGGCGAGATCTTCCGGCGGCACGTCGAAGGCCAGGTAGACGGCGTCGATGCCCAGCGCGGCAAATGCCGCATTGTGCATCGCCGGTGAGCGCGTGTGCCCGGCCGGATGCAGCGCGATGCCGCAGAGCTGCGTGTCGGGGCCAATCGTCGGTCTGGAGGTCATCGCGATTCCATCCTTCTAGCGCGGAGGCTATCCTATTCCGCACACTGCCGGCACGGAGAGCGAGAAGCGTAGCCGCGACACGAAAGGGGAGGCTGGATCGATGGCGGATGCAAGAGTGGCGATCATCATGGGGAGTCAGAGCGATTGGGGTGTGATGCGATTCGCCGAAGAGGCTCTTGAGGGCCTCGGAATCACTTCCGACGTTCGCATCATCTCGGCCCATCGCACCCCAGAGCGGTTGACGACTTTCGTTCGCGAAGCGGAGGAGGGCGGCATCGAGGCGATCATCGCGGGCGCCGGCTGCGCGGCGCACCTCGCCGGGGTGACCGCAGCCCACACCGTCTTGCCCGTGCTCGGTGTTCCGTTGGAGGGTTCCGCGCTTCAAGGGCTCGATGCGTTGCTGGCCACGGTCCAGATGCCCGGCGGCATTCCCGTCGCGACGTTTGCGATCGGAAAGGCAGGCGCCAAGAACGCGGCGTTGTTCGCCGCGGCCATCATCGCGCGCTCCGACGAAACGGTACGCGAAAAACTCGTCAAATTTCGCGAAGCCCAATCCGCGGCAGTACCGCACGCCCCGAAGCGAGACTGATTCGAACCGCGGCGCGCTCCGCTATTGGCGGCTGCGGGCGAGCGCGGCCTTCAGGTCTTCCCAGACGGCCGTGCGATTCTGATTCGTGTACTGGCGCAGCAGGAATGCGGGGTGGAAGGTCGGCATCAGCGGAATGCCTCGATACTCGTGCCAGGTTCCGCGGACTCTCGAGATTGCGATATCGCGTCCCAGCAGCAGGCTCGTGGCAGGGCGGCCCAACGCGACGATCGTGCGAGGTTTGACGGCCTCGATCTGACCGTCCAGAAACGGTTTGCAGGTGGAGACCTCGTCGGGCCGGGGCGTGCGATTATTGGGGGGTCTGCACTTTACGATGTTGCAGATGTAGACCTCGCTGCGCGGAATCTCGAGCCCGCGTTCGATCATTTGTGTCAGCAGTTCACCCGCTCGGCCCACGAAGGGCAATCCCTGTCGATCCTCCTCTTGCCCCGGCCCCTCACCGATGAACATCAATGCCGCGTCGGGATTGCCGTCTCCAAAAACGATCTGATTGCGACCCTCGCCGAGGGGACAGCGCGTGCACTCGCCCAGTTCGAGCCGCACGTCTTCGAGGGATTGCGTAGCTCGCGCTTGCTGAGATCGAACGGGATCGGGTTCGCATTCGGGTGCCGCTGGCGCCTCAACGCGTGGACGCAAATCAAACACGGCGTCGTCCCTCCGCTCGAATTGTTCGACGCCTTCCTCGGCCAGCTCCTTCAGCGTCGCTCGGGCGCTGGCCAGCAGCGAACGCGCCTCGGCGGTCAGCGCGGAGTCCACGTCGATGCTCCCCCGCTCTGTCGATCGACGGAGCGCTCCATTTCCGCGATCGACAGCGCTACGTCGGTCGCAGCAGGGATTGCCGCGCCGTCGGCCTTGGGTTTGCCGGTGCCGGGTTCGATCGTGCCGTGGCGCTGGGCTTCGATCTTCTCGAGTACCTCGAATTCGAAACCCGGATCGTTGGCTTCGTCGTGGCAGCGCCCGCAGATCTGCAGGATGACGCACGAGTCGCACTTGTCGCCGAGCGCCACGATATTGCCGATCTTTGCGGTGTCTTCCTTGATGTGTTCACCGCCGGGTCCGTGGCAGGATTCGCAACCCACGCGTGCCAGGTCGGCGTGGGATTCCACCGCGCCATCTTTGGGGAATCCTCCCGGTTGTCCGAATCCCGTGGTGTGGCAAGCGAGGCAATCGGCCTGGTCGCTCTTGCCGTCCTTCGCGAGTGTCGCCACGGCGGCCGCGTGCGGACTCGCAGCCCAGGTCGCGTACTCGCTCTCATGGCAACTCTGACAGGAATCCGAGCCCACGTGCTCGGCGTTGGTAGGGAGCATGTCTCGCGGAGCGCCAATCTCTTCGAGCAGTGCCTGTCGCTGCTCGAGAGAGAGCTTCGTGACGTGGGCATTCTCCGCGTGAGAGATTCGCGGAAGGAATGTCGCGTAGTCGAAACCGAGTGAGTGTTCCGGCGTGTGACAGGTCGCACAGGCGTCCGAGTAGTCGTCTTCCGGCGTGAAGTCCGGGGAGACATGCGGTCCGCCGGGTCCGTGGCACGACTCGCAGCCCACGTTTTCCAGCTCGGGAGTCTGCTTTGCGCTCGTGAAGCCACCCGGTTCGGAATAGCCGACCACATGGCAACTGACGCACTCTTCGTCGTTGGCGTCGCCGTGCTTCACCAGGGTGTCGTAGGCACTCGCGTGCTTGGTGAAGAACCAGGTTTCCTGCTCCAATTCGTGACAGATCCCGCAGGACTCGTTGCCGCTGTAGCCCGACTTCCGGAGCAACATCGGGACGGGGGCTCCCGCAAGCTGGGCCATTCTCATGCGCGCAATGTGCTCGTCTCGCTTGGCATCCCAACCCTGTACGCGGGCGGCGATGCGGCCCTCGGCGTTGATGTAGAACGTGTCGGGTACGCCTCCGAACACCCCGTATTTGCCCTGGATCGCGCCGTCGTCGTCAAACGCGACCGGGAAGAAGTCGAGCTTCTTGTCTTTGAGCGCGCGCCGCACGGCAGCCGTCCGCCCGGAGATTTCGACGCCGATCAATGTCGGCCGTTTGTCGTCCGGTAGTTCGGCCAGCGCCTCGCGGAAGAAGGCCAACGTGTGGTGGCAATGTGGACAGGTGTGAAGGAAGAAGATCAAGATGACCGCCTCGCCGCGGTGCGCGGCGAGGTCGAAGCGCTCCTGGCTGTCGAGGATGTCGGCGCTGAAGAGCGGTGCCATCGGGCGGCTTCCCAACATGGGCTCGCTCTCACTCGCGAGGGAAGGTAGGCGCAGAGCCTCTCGGATCTGGCTTTCGATGGCTCTTGCCGGATCCGGTGCATGGGACATCAATTGCTGGATACCGAAGATGATGAAGCCGTCCGCGTCTACCCCGATCACGGCCATCGGTTGGCGCAGTCCCATGCGCCGTGCGATGGCTGCGGAAGAGTCGTCGAGCACGCTGAAATCGATGCTGTTTTCCTTTGCGAACGAAACGACCTTCTCTCGATTGGATCCCTGTGGCGACACCGAGGATGTCGAAGTTGTACTTGCCGCGGAGTTTCGCGATCTCGCCGATCGCCTTCGCAGCTGGGGCCGCGGCTTTGACTTCCGGATTGAAGAAGAAGACCACGAGCCTCTTTCCGAGCATCGACGAGATCGCCAACTTCTCGCCCTCGAGCGTCCGTCCGGAAAAGTTTGGCAAGGGCCGCTCGCCGCGTCGGGGTGGCGTCTTGCGCTTTGCCTCGGGCCCGGGCTTTGCGGCCTTCTTCGGCTGCTTGGCCGCGGAGGCGACCACGTCGCTGTCATTGCCAGGCGCTGCGGCATCGCCTGATGTGGCGTCGCCGCAAGCGATGACTGCGCCGAGGAGCGCCATTGCGAAGATTCGGATCTGCACGGACCGCAGCATACGAGCCGCACCCCCGGCCGGCAAGCGAGTTCCCTCGTCAGGGGACCGTTTCCCGCCCGAAGAGTCGATCGAAGACGCGATGCTCTGCGCGCCTTTGTAAGGGTGTGTGTTTCGATTCAGGCTCGGGTTGGCTGCTGCCGGGATCGGGCTTCGCTAGCGGCGGCGATTGGGGTCCAGCTTCTTGCGCGCGATCGCCAGTTGCTCTTTGAAAAAAGCGTTGTCCGGCTCGAAGGTGATGGCCGTCTGCAGGTTGCGGACCGCATTGGCGAAGTCCGACTGCCGGAGGTTGGCGCTCGCCAGGTTGAAATACTGGCGTCCCTGTGGTGTGCGCCCCTGGGCCTCGGTTTGCGTGCGGCTGCCGGCCGCCTCCGCTTGTGCGAGCTGTATCCTCACGCCAGAGCCGGTTTCGATCTGTTGATCGTAGGCCTTCCGGCGGCGCGGGTTGCGCAAGATGGAATAGGCCTCGGCGATTCGCTTGGCGATCTCGTCGATGGCCTGGCGGATCTCTGGATCCTGGTGGCGATTCACGTCCGGATGAAACGTGCGTGACGTCGCGTGATAGGCTCGTTTGACGTCGCTCGGCTTCGCGTCGGCGGCCAGGTGGAGCAACTGGTAGTAATCGAGCTCTCCGAGGATCCCAGCGAGAGCCGCAATCTCCGTTGGAGCGAGATGGGCCATCTCTTAAGCCTTCGTTTCGTCGTCGCTTGCCGACAGGTCCGTACCCGGCCTTTCGAAGAAGTCTTCCTCTAGCTCTTCGGCCTCGGATTCAACGATCGTCGGAGCGGTGTTCGTGAGATCTTCGTCAATCGCCGTGATCTTTCCGCCCGGAGGGGGTTCGATCGCGGCCGGTGTGAGCTTCACGTCTTCCAGCCCTTCGAGTTCCAGAAGATCGTCAGATTCCGACAGCAGGTCGTCGTCCATCAACGCGGGCGGAATTTCGATCTCGTCGGTGATCAGATCGTCCATTTCGATCGGTCGGAGTGCGGGGTCGGCGTCGACCGGTTCGGCCTCCGCGGTTACGACGGGCTCGGCCTCGGGCTCTACGATTACGACCGGCTCGGCCTCCGCGGTTACGACCGGCTCGGCTTCGGGCTCCACGATTACGGCCGGTTCGGCCTCGGGCTCCACGATTGCGACCGGCTCGGCTTCGGGCTCCGCGATTACGGCGGGCGGCGGCTCCGAGAGGATCTCTGTGGCCGCCTCCAACGTTCCCTCCGCCGGCGTCCCGTCATCCAACGCCTCGTCGTCCAACGTTCCTTCACCGAGCGTCCCGTCGTCAAGCGCTTCGTCGCCCAGCGCTCCGGCGTCGAGTACTGCCTCGTCGAGTATCCCCTCGTCGCGTACGAGATCTTCATCGGAAACACGCGGCTCTCCCAACGTTTCGTCGGGTGGCTGTGCGAGGTTCTCAACGCGGCCTTCCGGCTGTTCACCCGATGTCTTCTCGGCATCCGCCGAGACCACGCGCTCCGTCCGTCCGGACTCGATGATGTTCTCGATGTCGCCTTCCGAGAGACCTGCAGAGAGCGTGATGCGAGTGGAAGCCTGTTTGCCCGTCGAGAGATCCTTCGCCTTCACATCCACGATGCCGTCTGCGTTGATCTCGAAAGTGATGTCGATCGAGACATCCCCTCTACGCGCTTTCTCGAAACCCGAGAAGATGAACTGACCGAGAAGTTCGTTCTCCTGGACATCGCGGGATTCGCCCTGGTAGACGCGGATGTCCACCGATTCTTGATAGTCCTTGAATGTGGTGAATCTCCGCGTCTGTTCGATGGGCACAGGCGTGTTGCGTTCGATGACGGACTCGGCGAGGCCGCCCGCGACGCCGATGCGCAAGGAGAGGGGCGTGACGTCGAGCAGGAACGCGTCATCGCGCATCGGGTTCATGAGCGATGCCGCGTGGATCGCGGCGCCCATCGCGACCACCTCGTCCGGGTCGACATCGGATCGGGGTTCCTGTTGGAAGTATTCGCTCACCGCATTTCGAATCAGTGGCAGTCGCGTGGGACCGCCGACGAGAATCACGCCATCGAGATCGCGCGCGACCACACCCGCCTGCGAGAGCGCCGCGTCGCAGACCCCGAAGGTGCGCTGAATCAGATCGCGAACCAGCTTCGCGTATTCATCGATCGAGAGGGATCGCTCGATCGAAAGAGGCTGCCCGTCTGGGCCGGCGATCACGTCTGGAATCCGGATCTCCACTTCGTCCTCGGTCGAGAGAGCCATCTTGGCTCCCTCGGCAGCCACCTTGAGTTTTTCCAGCGCGAACGGGTCGTTCCGGAGCCGGATGTTGTGTTTGCTGAGGAATTCGTCCGCTAGCAGGTCGATGACGCGATCGTCGAAATCGTCCCCTCCGAGGAAGGTGTCGCCGCAGGTTGCGAGGACTTCGAATACGTCGTCGCCGATTTCAAGTACGGAGATATCGAAGGTTCCGCCGCCGAGGTCCCAGACCGCAACCCTCTGAGTGAGCCCTCGCCCAAAACCATACGAGAGCGCGGCCGCAGTCGGCTCGTTGAGGATTCGCAGCACTTCGAGGCCGGCGATGCGCCCGGCATCTTTGGTCGCCTGGCGTTGATTGTCGTTGAAGTAGGCGGGCACCGTGATGACCGCTTTCGAGACGGGCTGCCCAATTTGCGCCTCGGCCACCGTCTTCATCTCTCGCAGAACCATCGCCGAAATTTCTGGAAGCGTGAACTGCTCATCTCCGACTTCGATCACGACGCCGTGGTTGTCACCTTCGGCGATCTTGTAGGAGCAGATCGATTGGGCTTTCTTGACTTCCTCAGAGCCGAAGAAGCGCCCGATCAGCCTCTTCGCGGATGCAATGGTCCGGGCGGGGTCGTGGACGAGGCCTGCGCGCGCCGCGTTGCCGACCGAGATCGACCCGCCCTCCTGGAAGAAGACCACACTCGCGGTGGTTCGTTCGCCATAGGCGTTGGCGAGCACCTTCGTGGAGTCTCCTTCCCGGATCGCGACGCAGGAATTGCTCGTTCCAAGGTCGATTCCGATCGCGATTTCGGACATTTCAGTTTTATCCCCGCTGCGGCGTGTGGGTCGCCGCCCAACCCCGGGTTGGCGGCTGGGCTTTGCCCATCATGTCTCTATCGGTATCGGCAGAATTCGTCTTTGCTCAAGGGCTCCGCGCGGTTGTCGGACCTGTTTCCGTCGATCTGAAGCCTGCTTTCCCCCGGGGGACCCGGTCTGGGTCGGTGAGAATCCCAAAAAGCCTTCGAGTTCGATAACTTGGCCTCGATCCAGCCAAGTGCTAACAAGGCCGCCCGCGCGGAGAATTCATGTCCGGTCATTCGAAGTGGTCCACCATCAAACGCAAGAAGGGCGCCGCAGATGCCAAGCGCGGCAAGATCTTCACCAAATTGATCCGCGAGATCGCCACCGCGGCCCGGATGGGGGGCGGCGATCCCGACGCCAATCCGCGCCTTCGCCTCGCCTGTGACAAGGCGCGTTCGGCGAACATGCCCAAGGACAACATCGAGCGAGCGATCGCGAAGGGCACCGGCGCGGGGGAGGGTGACGCCTACGAGGAGGCGGTCTACGAGGGGTACGGTCCCGGGGGTGTCGCGGTCTTCATCGAGACGCTCACCGACAACAAGAACCGCACCGTCGGAGATGTCCGCCACATTCTCACGAAGCACGGGGGCAACCTCGGGGCGAGTGGCTGTGTCAGCTATCTATTCGAAAAGAGAGGTCTTCTGAGTTTCGATCGCGCGGGGATCGACGCAGACCGGTTGCTCGAGGTCGCTCTCGAAGCGGGCGCGGACGATGTCACCGAGGAAGAAAGCCATATTGGTGTGGTCGTCGCGCCGACGGGTTTCGAGTCGCTCAAACGCGAGTTGGCGGCGGCCGGTTTCGAGCCCGAGCGGGCGGGCATCGAGATGGAGCCGACCACCATGGTTGCGGTAGAGGGGAGCGAGGCTGAGTCGATGCTGAGTCTGGCGGACGCGCTCGACGACCTCGACGACGTGCAGCAGGTGTACGCGAACTTCGACATCTCCGATGAGGAATTGGCGCGCATCGCGGGCTAGAAGGGCGACCCCGATCTGGCCATGCGCGCGCTGCTGCTGCGCTTGCTAGACTCGCATCCGCCTCCCCTCCTCCGAGATTAAAAACATCTGGCGCCCCCGCGATTCACCGCAGGGTCCGTCGGTCGCGGACGTGAGGTTTCATGCGCATCCTCGGAATCGATCCGGGTTCGGTAGCCACTGGCTTTGGTGTCGTCGACTCGAAAGCCGGCAGGTTGATTCACGTCGTTCACGGAACACTCCGCCCGACGCCGCGCTCGTCACCCGCTGAACGACTCCACTACCTGCATCAGGCCATCAGCGAAGTCGTGCGCGATCACGCGCCCGACACCGCGGTGGTCGAGCAGGTCTTCGTCTCTGTGAGTGCGCGTTCGGCGCTGGTGCTCGGGCAGGCTCGGGGCGTTGCGTTGGCTGCGGTGGGTGCGGGCGGCAGAGCGGTCGTCGAATACTCGGCGTCGCGCATCAAGCTGGCCGTGACCGGAAACGGACGGGCCGGCAAAGCCCAGGTGCAGAACATGGTTCGGAGATTGCTCGAGTTGGATCGCGCACCCGCCCGAGATGCCGCGGACGCACTCGCCGCCGCGATCTGTCACGCGAACGCCGGAAAGATCGGCGCGCTGAGCCAGGCGGCGCGTTTGCCCGCGAAACGCTCGACATTGCGGGTGAGGCGGGCACCGTGATCGCGCGGCTGGAGGGCGTGCTGCGCAACGTTGCACCCACCTGTGTCGTCGTCGACGTTGCTGGCGTCGGCTACGAGGTCAACATTCCGCTGTCGACCTTCACGGAGCTTCCCGACGAGGGCGAACCCGTCGTGCTCCGGATCTACACGCACGCGCGCGAGGGCGCGATCCAGCTGTTCGGGTTTCTCACGGAAAGCGAGCGAGCGGCGTTTACCCTGTTGCTTCGCGCGAATCGGGTCGGACCCAAGCTCGCCCAGACCGTGCTCTCTGGAATTTCGCCGGTGGAGTTGTTCGAGGCCATTCAACAGGGCAAGGTGGCGGTTTTGCGCGCGGCGCCCGGTGTCGGGAGCAAGATGGCGGAGCGCATCCTGCTCGAACTCCGCGATCGAACCGGCGAACTCGCGGCGATCCTCACGTCTGCGGGGGAATTGGAGCCATCGCTGGAAGGTGACGACCCGTCGACGACCTCTCTCGGGCAGGCGTTGTCGGCACTGCTGAACCTCGGCTATTCCAAGCAGCAGGCGGACCGCGCACTGACCCGTGCAGCGGAAGAGGAAGGGGATGATACGACCCTCGAGGGACTCGTTCGGGGCTCGTTGCGGGTGTTGATGAAATGACTCTCGCGCGTGAGGAGATCGGAACGCTGTCGCGTGCTGCGCTGCCGGGCGAAGAGGCACTCGAGGTTCGGCTCAGGCCGGCCACCCTCGACGAAATGGTCGGCCAGGATCGGCTGCGGGAAAATCTCGCGGTGTTCATTCGCGCGGCGTGCGATCGCGGCGAATCGCTCGACCACCTGCTCTTTCACGGCCCGCCGGGCCTCGGCAAGACCTCACTCGCCCATGTCGTCGCCCACGAAATGGGTGCTTCGATCCGCGTGACGAGTGGGCCCGCGATCGAGAGGCCCGGAGATCTGGCCGCAATGCTCTCGAATCTCCAGCCGGACGAAGTGTTGTTCATCGACGAGATTCACCGGATGTCCGCGTCGATCGAGGAAATTCTCTACCCCGCGATGGAGGATTTCAAACTCGACATCATGATCGGGCAGGGCGCAGGGGCTCAATCGATCCGCCTGGATCTGCCGCGTTTCACGTTGATTGGGGCGACCACCCGCGCGGGCTTGCTGACCGCTCCGCTGCGGGATCGGTTCGGTTGGTCGGCACGCCTCGAGTACTACCCGTCGGAAGACCTCGAGCGCATCCTCGCGCGAAGTGCGCGGGTCCTCGGCGTGGAACTCGAAGCCGGGGCCTGCACCGAGATCGCGCGGCGTTCGCGCGGTACACCGAGGATCGCCAACCGGTTGTTGCGGCGGGTTCGCGATTTCTCGGAGGTCGCTGAAGGGCAGGGCAGCACGATCGATTGCGCGCGCGCTCGCTTCGCACTCGAACGCCTCGACGTCGACGATTCGGGTTTCGACGGCCTGGACCGGCTGCTGATTCTCACACTGCTGGAGAAGTTCGACGGGGGGCCGGCCGGGATCGAGACCCTCGCGGCCGCTGTGGGTGAGGATCGCGGAACCCTCGAGGACGTCGTCGAGCCCTACCTGATCCACCGGGGCTTCCTGAGTCGTACGCCGCGCGGGCGGGTCGCCACGCGCCTCGCGAGGGAGTATTTCGAGATGCCCCTGCCCGACGGAGCCGACAGTCAGCAAAAGCTGCTCTGAAGCGGTTCCGCGCAGCTTCCGACGCTCCTCCTGCCCCGTGGCTCCATCCTGAGCCGGCAAGCGGTGCGACTCCTGTAACGGGGCCGCGAGACGCCGTCAGGAGGCCAGCGGGCTGTCCTCCTGGGGAATACCCCTCAACGCAGAGTCTTCACCGGCCGATACGTCATTCGATCCGGTGCAGTCGTGCACCGCATCCCATTCATAGAGGCGAGGAGCGGCTGACGTGGGCGTACTGCTGATCCTGGGGCGGATTCTGGCGATCGCGGGCGGGCTCGTCCTGTTCGCATTTGGTGCGGCAGCCCTGGGCGTCGCCTATCTGCCGGAAAACGAAATCGCACGCGTGGCGGGCCGGCTGGCGGTGGGGATCGGCGCCATCGTGCTCAGCCCGTTTGGTCTGTCGAACGATCCGCGCGACGTGATGGTGGGCATCCAATCGGGCTTCGCGATGCGCTTCATCGCGGCGCCGGTGGGCCTGATCGCGTTCGTCGCGGCCCTGCTTCCGGGCAGCCCCAAGATATCGGATGGCACGACCTCCGACGGCGGAATGCTTTCTCCAGAGACCGATACGGGAGTGCTCCGCAAGAAGCGCAGGCAAGCCTCCAGCCTTGCAAAACGAGAGGGCGCGCTTGCGGCGGCGGAGTACTGCTTCGACAACGGTTTGATGGAAGAATCCGCGGATTTCTTCATCGAGGCCGAGCAGTGGGTGCGCGCTGCCGAGATTCGCCACGACGAGGGCCGCTTCATCGACTCCGCGGAACTCTATATGAAGGGCGAGCGCTTCGACGCAGCGGGCCGCATCTTCGCCCAACAAGAAGAGAACGGACGCGCGGGCGACGCCTACTATCGAGCGGGCAACCACGGCATTGCCGCCGAATTGTTCGAAAAGGCGGGCGAACATCTCAGGGCCGCGGAGGCCTACGAAGAGTCCGATTACTCCCGCCAGGCCGCTCAGGCGTACGTGAAGTGCGGCAAGTGGGAGAAGGCGGCAGTCTGCCTCGAGCAGACCATCCTCGAAGAGTCGGCCGGCGGCCGGGGTGAGGGCGTCAAGACCGCCTCGGTGCAAAAACTCGTCCGGATGGCGGGCAACCTCTTCGAGCGAGCCGGTCAGCTGGAGCGCGCGGAGACCATTCTCGAGCGCGGCGAGTGCTTCGCGGAGGCCGCAGAGATCGCGTTGCGTGAGAACCGGGACGAGAAGGCAGTCGAGCTCTTCCTCCGCGCCAAGGACGCTCCACGCGCCGCCGAGGTGATGACGCGGCTGGGACAGGAGGAAGAGGCCGCGCGGGTGCTCGCTGAATATCACCGGGATCTGGGCGATGACGAGGAGGCCGCGCGCTGCTTCGAGAAAGCGGGCGAGTTGCTCAGCGCGGGTGATATCTACCGGATGCTCGAACAATACGATAAGGCGGGCGAGTGCTACGAGCGCTTCGGGGATTCCGCGCAGGCAGCCGAGATGTTTTCGTTGGCGGGCGATCGCCAGCGCGCATCGGCGAGCTACGAGCAGGCGGGCCTCTATACCGAGGCCGCGGAATGCGCTTCCGAAGGCGGGGACGAAAGCAAGCAGGCCGAGTTGCTCGCCCAGGCGGGCAATCATCTCAAAGCGGGCGCGATCCACCTGAAGGCGCGGCGGATCGACGAGGCGATCGAGGTTCTGCAACAAATCCCGTCGGACCACGCCGATTTCGCCGCCGCCTCGGCAAAACTCGGCGAGATCTTCCTCAAGCGTGGCAAGCACACACTCGCGATCGTGAAATTGCGCCACGCGACGGAGAACGTCGAGATCACGCAACGCAACGCGTCGGCCTTCTACTACCTCGCGGTCGCGCTCGACTCCAATGGCGATCTCGCCGAGGCGGACGCGATCTTCGAGCAGATTCTTTCGTTCGACTACAGCTTCAAGGATGTTCAGGAGCGCCTGGGCCGAACGCGCGCGAATCTCGAGAAACAAGACGCCGAATCCAAGGTCACCGAATCACCACCGATGTCGAAGACCGCCGAGCAGGGCCGCTACGAGATCACCGGCAAGCTCGGAAAGGGCGGAATGGGAATCGTCTACAAGGCGACAGACACCGTCCTGGATCGCACCGTGGCCTACAAGGTGTTACCCGATTCGCTGCAGGAAAATCCCCAGGCGTTGAAGAACTTCTTGCGCGAGGCCAAGAGTGCCGCCAAGCTCAACCACCCGGGCATCGTCACCGTCTACGACGCCGGTGAGCAGGATGGCGTGTTCTACATTGCGATGGAGTACGTCGACGGCAACACACTCAAGGAAATCATCAAGCACCGCGGCAAGATCTCGCCCGGTGGAATCGTTCACGTGCTCACGCAGATGTGCGAAGCCCTGGCCTACGCGCACGAGCAGAAGGTCGTCCACCGCGACATCAAGACCGCGAACACGATGTGGACTCGCGACCGGAAGGCGAAGATCATGGACTTCGGACTCGCGAAGGTGATCGAAGAAGTCCGCAACCACACGACTGTCGTGTCTGGAACCCCCTACTACATGAGCCCGGAGCAGACGCTCGGAAAGAATGTCGACCATCGGACCGACATCTACTCACTCGGCGTCTCCTTGTTCGAACTCGCCACCGGAACACTGCCTTTCCGGGAGGGGAACCTCCCGTATCACCACGTGCACACGCCTCCGCCCGATCCTCGAGAGTTCAACGCCGAGTTGCCTCCCCTGATCGTGAACATCATCGCGCGTTGTCTCGAGAAAGAACCCGCGAATCGCTACCAGAGCGCGCTCGAAATCGTGACGGAGATCAAAGCCGCTCTCGAGGGCGGAGAGGCGAAAGCCTGAACGCCGAAGCGGGCCCGCCATTTGGGGCTCGGTCCGCGGTTGGGCGGGCTCGACTCGGCGAGTGGTTCTTTGGGCGGGTTAATTGAGGTTTTCGAGTTCGACCGCAACGGCGGTGGCAGCGCCTCGATCCAGAAATTCGATGCCCATGCCGGTGGCACCCGCCGCGGCGGCATTCCCGACGCTCTTCGACCAGGTGACGCGCCCCTCGATCTCGTGACGCGCGCCCGTCTCTGAAATCTGAAAGCGCAGTTTGAGAAGTGAACCGGCGGCGGCCGGCGAGTCTGTTTCGATGAACAGGCCGCCGGCGCCCAGCGTGGTGGCTCTCTCACAGTGCAGGCCCGTGTCCGAGAGATACTCGACCGTGATGCGAACGGTCCGACGGCGATAGCGTCGCTTGGATACGCCACGGACGCTGCTCATCTCAGCTTCCCCTGATGAGAGCGGGCTCGCTTTGCCCGCGCCCTCACAACTGGCGTAGCCACGACCCGATTGCCTGTCGCAGCAGCGCATTGGCGGCCGGTCTCTCGGCCACCCAGGCCGTGAGATCGGCTTTTTCTGAAATCTCTTCGGTGCGGTGTTCGGAAGCGTCGCGCGCCAACGCGATCAGGGCCGTGCGAAGATCGATTCCGGTCTCGTCGATGGCCACCGCCGCCGCTAGAGCGCGCACTTCGCTGCGCCAATCTTCGAAGTCGATTTGCTCGATCTGTTCGATGGAATTGTCGTTGAGGTGCCGCCGAAGTCGGCGTCGAAGCCGCCGCTTGATGGCCGTCGAGACCGCGTTGACGACGCGGCCGTCTCCGTGGGCTCCTTCCAGATCCAACGCAAGGCCCGCGATCAGCACGACCAGATCGCCCAACTCCTGGGTAGAGACGGGGAGCAGGGCGGATGCAGTCAGGCGGCCTTCTGCGGCGAGCGCTTCGGCGTGGAAGGCTGCGACGGGGTCGTTGGGCGTTTCGCCCACTTTGGGATCCGAGGTGTCGAGCGCCGTCGCGAGTTCGCTTGCCGACTCGTTTACCATTCTGCGGAGTTTTTCCCAGAGCGGTTTCGAGAGCTCTCCATTTCCGCTGTAGTACGGCTTGACGGCTGCGTCCTCTGTGAATGCTTCGCAGTCGCCGGGCGATGCGATGCCGAGTGCGTGCGCGATTCCCGCGCCGGTAGCAGCCGCCTCTCGATTTCCGTGCTCTCGGGCGACGCGAAGGAGTGTGCGCAGCGAACCTACATGGCAGGGGTTGTCGTTCAGTACCTGCTCGTAATGGGTGAGCGCTTCTTGCCAATCCGCGGGTCGGTGGCTGAGGAATTCGGCCAGAGAGGCGTGCATCTCGATCCGGTCGGGGTTGAGAATGACTCCCTGGCGGTAGGCGGTGATGGCGCCGTCCGGATCTTCCAGCGGACCGGCGAGCAGACGACCGAGCTGTTGGAGTACTTCCGAGAGCCCCTCGCGATCGTGGCCGTGGTGTTCGCGATGGAATTCTCTCAATGCATCCGCGGCTGCCTGCCATTTGCCGAGCCCGCGCAGCAGGCGAGCCCGCGACAGGGCCGCTTCCACGCAGTCCGGGTCTGCACTGGCCGCAGCCCGGAACGCATCGGCGGCCTCTTCTTTTTCACCCAGCTGCTCGAGAACGCGCCCGCGGATGAGCGACAGCACCGGGCTCGAGTTGGCGCCGTCCACTCCGCTGACGGCCATCGATGCGACCTGCAGCGCGTCTTCCGCGCGGTTTGACTCCCAGAGGAGTGTCGTCAAAGCCTCCCAGGCTCGAAGCTGACTCGGATCTGCGTCGAGTACGTCGCGGAGGTGGATTTCGGCGGATTCGTTCCGATCTCCGTCGCGCAGTTCCCACTCTGCTGCGCGAAGCAGCCGTTCTGCACGTTGGGGGTGCTCGGCCGCGATATCCGCCCAGCGCACCAGGCAGGCAATTCCCTCGTCGACGTTCTCTTTCGCCTCCCAGAGTTCGACGAGCGCCCGGTGGGCATCGTCGAGGTGTGAATCTTCTTGCAGTGCGGCCTCGAGGTTGTCGATTGCCGCCTCGTGCTCGCCGGCTTCCCACTGCGCGCGTCCGATCATCGAGAGTTGAGCCGCGCGATCGGGATTGGACCCCTCGATCTCGAGCCGCTTCTCGAGGATTGCCTTCGCGCCCGAGAGATCGCCTTGTGCGGCGAGCGCTTCTCCGTAACGGGCAAGGATTTCTGGATCTTCAGGCGATAGTTCGTACGCCACGGAGAAACAACGCGCGGCGACGTCCGGATGATCGAGTTCTCGAGCTGCTTGTCCGCCGGCGACCGCTGCGGCCAGCTGCTGCTCGGAGGTCAGTCGGTTCGCAGTGGATGCCAGATCAATCGTCTGTGTCGCGGCCGATTCGGCTTCCTCGAACTCTCCGAGTTCGCACGCAAGCCGGGCGAGAATCGCGTGAGCGTCGGCGGCTCCCGAGTCCCGGCGAAGCGCGTCGCGAATCCGGTCAGCCGCCTGTGCGGTCGAGGAGCTCTCGGAAAGTTCTGCGGCTCGAATCAATCGCGCGCAGCCCTCGTGATCATCACAGCGTTCGGCCGCGCTGCAAAGTGCGGCTGCCGCACCCATGAGGTCGCCGGCCTGCTCGCGGAGCTGAGCGGCGGTGTCCCAGGCGGGTCGATGCGTGGGGTCCACTTCGAGTGCGTGATCGATTCGCTCTCGAGCGGCACCCGCGTGACCGAGCCCGTCGAGGGTTTCCGCGAGCTTCACGTGGTCGGCGCAGCTGGCGCCGGATTCTGTGTTGTCGCACCAGAGTTCGAAGGTCTTTGCGAACGCCTCCCGATTGTCCACGCGTTCGTAGAGGAGTGCGAGTTCATGCAGTGCTGCGGGCGGAAGGCCGCCGATGCTGGCCGCGTATTCGTAATCGCGTACCGATCGATCGATCTCGTCCGTGTGATCACGCGCGAGTTCAGCGGCGCGAATCAATACCTCGAAGCGGCGATCTGGTGCAGCGTCTCCGAGCATTTCGACCTCACTCTCGTAGAGGTCGAGCGCGCCGCGCCAATCTTCCATCGCCTCGAGCAGTTCCTGGAGAGATCGCAGCGATTCGAAATCCTGGGGATCGGCCTCGAGGGCGGCCGCGTACGATCGACTCGCGCGTGTCGTCGAGTGCAACCGACTCCAGCAGACGTCGCCAAGCCGGCGCAGCAACGCGGCGCGCCTGGACGGGACGGTCGGTGCGCCATGCTCGAGTTCGTGCTCGAGGGTCTGGGCGACTTCGGCCCAACGCCCGAGGCGTTCGAGGTTGCTCCTCAGCGCGCGCAAAGCGGTCGCGCAGAGCGGGTCCTGCTGCAAGACTTCTCGATAGGCCGCGATTGCGGCGGCGGGCAGATGCAGTCGCTCGGCACGCAGGCGGCCAAGTCTGAGCCAGCCTTCCGGGTCGTCCGATTCGCGTTTCAGGTGCGCTGTGAGCCGCAATTCGAATTCGATCCAGTTGCCTTGAATCTCGAGGAGGCGCAGCAGCGCATTGTCTTTCGCCTTCGTCGATTCGCCTTGCAGGTGTTGATGGTCGCTGCTGTCCGCCAATGCGCGGAAGTGGTGGAGCGCGGCATCCGGACACCCGAGTTCCCGCTCGTAGACGCGGGCCAATTCCCGGTGTAATTCGAGTCGGCGGTCGTCGAATACGGGCGCCTCGGGGTCGAGGGCCTTCAATTCCTCCTCCGCACAACTCGCCCAGGAACTTGGATCGTGCGAGTTGCGGAGTGCCACTCCGAGTTCGCGCAGGAGTTCACCGTGCTTCGGCGTGCCCTCCGTTGATTCGGTGATCGCCGTCAGCAGGCGTGCCGCAGCGCGCTTCGGCTCGGCGAGCGAGTCTCCATAAAGCCCCGCGAGTCGCTGCAGCAACTCGATTCGCTCGTCACCTGCCGCGTTCGCCGCGCAGCGTTCCAGTATTTCGGCGTGCTCTCGCCGTCGGCCGAGTTTCTCGTAAAGAGTGCTGAGGTTGCTCAGGATTTCGGGATCCGCAGGAGCGATGTGCCTCGCGTCTTCGAGCGCGCAAGCCGCGCGACCGTCGAGTTCCAGCTTTTGTTCGAAGATGCGTGCGCGCTCCAGATGCAACCTGCACAGTCGCTCCGGTTCGTTGATCAGGGAGATCTGAGATTGCAGGGCGTGAAGAGTTGCCTCGTGTCGGCCTGCGAGGCGATGGACGTCGGCAATTCGTTCGAGGATCGTGTGATCGTTCGGGCGCTCGGCGCGCAAACGCTCCAGCCAGGGAAGGGTTGCGTCGGGTCCGAGGTGCTCCCAGGCGATTGCGACCGCCTCGTCGTAGAGCCCTCCACGTCGAGGCCCCTCTGTCGCGCTGGCCTGTCGGAACACGCAATCCAGTACGGCTTCCCATTGCTCTCGAGCGGTGAGCAGCGCGCGAAGTGGGTCGAGCGCACCCGGTTGATCGGGTTCCAGCATCAAGGCTTCGCGAAGGTCGGCGATCGCTTCGTCCGGTCGATCGAGGCTGTTGCCGAGCAGTCGCGCGCGTCGCACGAGCTGATCCGCGCGCGCGGTTGCAGGCTGGGTCCTCGAGAGCTGTGTGTTCAACAGGTCGAGAAGGACTGCGCCGCTCGCAGCGTCTGCGGACTCTTGTTGCAGGGATTCGGCGATCTCGAGCGCGTGATCGAGCGAGTCGATCTGCTCGGGATCGATCTGCAGGATGCGTTGAAGGTGCGCGAGAGCCTCGTGTCGTCGCTCGCGCATTTCGCCGAGCAGCTGTGCGAGCTCGACTCGAACGGGGATTTCGTCGCGGCCCGCGAGGTGTGAAAGCTCGACTTCGAGGAGCCTGACCAGAGGCTCACTCTCTCCGAGCCGTCGGTAGATTTCGCGGAGGGCCGCCTGCGCGTCGCAGTCGTCCGGGCGATCCGTGAGCGCATCCCGATAGGCGACCGCGGCTTCCTCATCCTGATCGATTTCAGACAGTGCCGCTCCGAGCCGTACGTACCATGTTGCCCGCTCAGAGGAATCGCTACACGCGTTGGCGGCGCTGCGGCAGAGATCGATCAGATCCTGACTTCTGTCTGCTCGCTGGTAGAGATCTGCGAGGGGCTCGGCGATGATCGGATGCGGGCCGATTTCGGCCAGCGCGGGTACCAGTGCGTCGATTGCTCCCTCGACGTCGTTGAGCGTGTTCGCGCGCAACCCCGAAATCTGCAGCCGCAGGGAGATGCGCAACGACGATTCTTCGGAATCGCCCTCGGAACCCTGCTCGAGGGCTTCCAGGCGGGCGACGAGAAGGCGAACGACACCGTCGATATTGCCCTGGCGTTTGTAGTGATTGATGAGAAAGTCGGCCGCCCTCGAGTGAGTCGAGTCCAGCTCGAGAACGCGTTCGTAGTGTTCCATCGCGCGGTCGCGTTCGTCGAGCGGGTCGACGCACAGCTGGGCGGCGCGCCCGCGAAGCGCGAGTTCGCGGTCGGGCCCCGGCCCCGTCGCGATCTCCGCCTCCAGTGCCGAAACGATGTCATCGAACCGCTCCTCTTCGAGGTACAGCTCCGCGAGCATCTGCCAGAGGTCTGCTCGCTCGGGTGCGATCGTCGTCGCAACCTCGAGGTGGTCGATTGCGCGCGGCGCGTTTCGCAGCCGGTCGCGGTAGAGTTTTCCGAGTCGTTCGACGGTTGCGAGGTCTGCTTCGGTGGGCTCCTCCGCGAGCGACGCCTCGAGGTGCGTGCGCAATCCATCCCAGTCTTCCGTTCGTTCGAGCAGGATGGTGAGGCGCTCCGAAGCTTTGCGGCGAAACGCCGGATCGATCCCCGACTCTCCCAGGTGTCGATAGACTTCGATGGCTTCCGTGGCGCGATCGAGGCTCTCTTCGAGCAGCACCGCACGTTCGAAGCCGCAGCGATCGCGGATGGCGGTGTCCGAAGTGGACTCCATCTGTTCGCCGAGGAACTCGGCGAGGCCGGCCGGATCTCCCTCAGCGCGGAGGGCCTGTTCGAGTCCGACGCGGGCGCACTCGGATTCGGGATCGACGTCATAGACCGACCGGTAGGCGCTTGCGGCTTCCGAAAAGCGGTCGAGGTTTTCGAGCAGAACGTCCGCTCGTCGAAGCTGAAGGACCCGGGCGTCCGGCGCGTAGGGGTCGAGCCCCGCGACGCGCTCTTCCAGGTGGCTCGCGAGCGCCTCGAACATCCCCGCGCGCTCGAGCAAGATCTCGAGGCGCGCGTAGACATCGCGCGGGGCATCGGGCTCGCCTGTGAGTTCGCGCAGCACCTCGATTGCGCCGCGCAGATCCCCCAGGCGATCGGCGAGCAGAGACGAGAGTTCATCGAGCTGCGCGCAGCGCTGCGGCCCGGGAAGCAGGTCCGCGAGGCGACGCTGCGCGACCGCGAGTTCCTCCAGGCGCCCCGCGTTCCAGAGTTGGGCCGAGAGCGCTTCGAGCGTGTGTTCGTCGTCGGGTTCCGATTCGACCGCGGCCTGATAGGCGGCGATGGACTCATCGGGTCGCCCGTTGTCGGCGTGCAAGCCGCCGAGCCGTCGATGAACCTCGGCCTTCTCTTCCGCGGTCACGAGTTCGGCGAGGCGTTCGAGATCCGCGACGAGCGGTGCATCCTGTCCGAGTTGCTCGCGCAGACGCGCTGAAGTCGCGAAGGCCTGGCGATCGCCCGGGCTGGCTTCCACCCACCGGTCAACCCAGCGCAGTGCCGCTTCGGGCTCACCGCGCGCTTCCAGCCGGGGCACCAGCTCGCCCACGAGAAACGCGATGCGCTCTTCGTTGAGCGCGATCGCGGCTTCGGCCTCGTAGGCGCGAAGCACCGTGTCTTCGTCACCCGTCGAGGCTGCCAGATGTTGCAGGCCGCGTAGCGCGGTCACGGAATCCGGCTCCATGGCGAGCACCGATTCCAACACCTGCGTGGCTTGTTCCGGCGCATCGAACTGTTCGTTCAGCAGCAGGGCTAGAGAGCAGAGGTAGCGGGTTCGCTCGTCGGGTAGCGCGTGACCTCCCGCGTGCTCGAGAAACGATCGCAGGGACCCCCAGTCCTCGGTCTTGCGATACAGGCGCTCCAGCGCCGATGCCACACCGCTCGTCGCGGGGTCCGCTTCGAACGCGCGCTGATAGGCGCTGCAGGCGGCATCGACATCGTCGAGACGTCCCTCCCAAAGAGCGCCCAGATCGGAGAACACCATCGCGCGGGATGCGTCGTCCATGCTCGGTGTCGATGCGCGCTGTTCGAGAATTTCCACGAGTTCTTCGTCCCGACCGAGCCGGGCGAGGATTTCGCTGAACGCTTCTCCAATGAGATCGTTGTCGGGGTCGAACTCGAACGCGAGAGCGAGGTTCTGATAGGCGCGGTCCGTATCGCCGAGGTCCGAGTAGAGGGTCGAGAGTTCGAGCAGTACCGAGACCGGCGTCGGCCCGCGACTCAGTTCCGCGATTCGTTCGAGGTGTTGGACGAGAGCCTCGTCATCGCCGTTGTCCCGTGCGAGATCCGCGAGAGCCGTGACGATCTTGCGGTTGTTGGGGTCGAGTGATGTCGCCCGGTCGAGCCACAGCTGTGCGGCACTCGGATTGGACGAGCGCTTCCAGTGGATTTCACCCGTCTCCATCGCGATGCGGGCCTTGCCCTCGGCTTCTGGCGTCAACTCGAACCGGCGCTCCTGCAGATCCGCCAGCAGGGATCCAGTTCTCATCGGCCTCGGCCTGGCCGGCGACCGCTTCGAGCGCTGCGAGATTGTTGGGATCGTCCGTCAGTGCGCGCCGGTAGAGTTCGGCAGCGAGAGCGACGTCTTTCAACGAGTCTTCGGCGAGGCGCGCGCGGGCCACCAGTGCGATGGCGCGGGCCGGTCCGCGAAGCAACTCGATGACCTGATCCCACGCGTCCGCCGCGCGGGCCATCTGGCCTGCGGCTGCGAATACCCGAGCCGTTCCCTCGAGTGCGTCGATCTGGGTGGGATGTTCCTCGAGTGCCCGCTTGAACAGCGTGATCGCCTGGCCGCGATCGCCGAGTTGTTCCAGCCAGATCGTACCCATCTCGGCCAACAGGGTGGCCCGCTCGTCGGGGCGCATCGTCAGCCCCAGCCTCGACCTCGCCGATCTGGACCGCGACGTCCCACTGATGTTGGCTCGCGTGCAGTTTTCGCAGCCGCGTCAGTGCGGGACGGTATTGCGAGTCGATCTGCAGCGCCTCGCGGTAGCAGGCGATCGCGTTCTCGGGGTCGCCGAGGCGCTCGTGGTGGACCTGGCCGATCCGGCAGTGGATCGCAGCTTGTTCGCGCGGTTGGTCGACGACGTTGTCGGCGCTGAGGCGGCGCTCGTAGACCTCGATGACGCCCGCCCAGTCACCCGCGAGGAACAGCTCTTCCTCCAGCGACTGGAAGGCCTGCGCGTCGTTCGGATCGGCAAGAAACCGCTCACGCTGGCGATCGAGCAGGGGCGTCAAGAGTTCTCCTAGAACATCAGCGGGTAAGATTCCCCGCTTTCATCGACCGTCGGGTCGGGGATCTTGACGAAAATCGCTTGCGGCCCATCTCTAATTTAATTAGATTTTTCGATACCTTAGAGACCCTCGACGCAGCTCCGGGCAAATGCGAAACGGGCGCGACTCCGTTTTTGGGGCGCCTGGGTTACGCGTTGGGCGGTGGCGGGGGCCCGAGCGCCGCGCCCTCTGGCGCGATTTGGAGCGAGTGAGGTCGATGGCGGAAGCGATCTGGGAAGTCAGCAGCGAGGGCGCTGTCCCGATTCGCGCCGAGGCCGAAGTCGTTCGGAATGTCTGCGAGGGCCCCTCGAGCTGGCGCCTGGTCCTGCGGGTGCCGAGCTGGCCGGGCTTTCGGCCGGGCCAATTCGCGATGCTGTCGGCCGGAGCCCAGCAGGCCGCGCGGCGGACCGACCCGCTGCTGCCGCGACCGATGGCCGTCTACCGAGCCGAGACCGGCGCGCAAGGGGCCGATGTCGAGATCCTCTACAAGATCGTGGGGCGAGGCACAGCGCTGCTCGCCGAGGCGTTGCCCGGCCAGCGCGTGGCCATCGTGGGGCCGCTGGGAAAGGCGTTTCCCCCGCCGCGATCGGGCGAGCGCGTGATCATCGTCGCGGGTGGGACCGGGATCGCTTCGGTCTACGAACTGGCGGCTCGATTGGCCGGTGCGCACCCCGTCGAGATCTTGTTCGGCGCGCGGACGGCGAGCGATCTGATGGCTCTCGAAGACTTCGAGGCTTTGAAGATCCCGCTTCAGGTGGCGACCGAAGACGGTAGCGCCGGGGTGCGAGGGCTCGTCACCGACCTGCTCGAAACCGCGCTCGAAGCTCCGACGCCGGGCGCGGGACGCCGCGTCTATGTCTGTGGCCCGACGGCGATGATGCGGCGCTGTGCGGAAATCGCATCTGAGAACGAAGCGCCCTGCATTGCGGCACTCGAGAATACGATGGCCTGTGGGTTCGGTGTTTGCCTCGGTTGCGCGGCCCCTCTGCGCGAAGGAGGGTACGCCCTGGTGTGTCGCGATGGCCCGGCGTTCGATGCCGCGTCGATCGACTGGGAGCGGCTTCCGTGAAAGAATCGCAGGCTGTCGACACGACGGTGGACCTGGGCGGGATTTCGCTGCGAAACCCCGTTCTGACCGCTTCCGGGACGTTCGGGTACGGAACCGAATTTGCCCCCTTCCTCGATTTGCGCCGGATCGGAGGCTTTGTGGCGAAGAGCCTTACGCTCGAGCCGAGAGTCGGGAATCCGCCGCCGCGCATCGCAGAGGCACCGTCGGGGATGCTCAACGCCATCAGCCTGGAAAATGTCGGAGTCGAGGCGTTCATCAGCGAAAAACTTCCCGCGATCCCAGAAGGTGTCACGGTCATCGCCAGCGCGTTCGAGACCGACATCGACCGTTACGCCGAAGTGTGTAAGAGGCTCACGGGAGTTCCGCGAATCGCCGGCCTCGAGATCAACGCGTCGTGTCCGCACGTGAAAAGCGGGGGGATCGAATTCGGCCAGGACCCGGCCGTTCTCGGCCAACTCGTGCGGACCACGCGCCAGGCGACGAGCCTGCCGCTGCTGGTGAAACTCTCACCCAACGTGACCCACATCGCAGAGATGGCCCGGGTTTGCGAGGGGGAGGGGGCCAGCGGAATCTCGTTGATCAACGCCGTGCAGGCCCTCGAGGTGGACCCGGAGACGCGCAGGCCATTGCTCGCGAATGGTCTCGGGGGTCTCTCCGGCCCGGCAATCCGGCCGATCGCACTGCGGATGGTGTGGCAGGCCTCCCAAGCCGTGTCGATCCCGGTCTGCGGAATCGGTGGGATCGTATCCGCTGCGGATGCGGTGAAATTCCTGCTCTGCGGCGCGACGGCGGTCCAGGTGGGCACCAGCAACTACCTGCAGCCCTCGATTGCGGCGGACGTGGTGGATGGGCTCGTCGAATACGCGGAGCGCCATGGGATCCCGCGGATCCGGGATCTGGTAGGTGAACTGGAGTTCCCCGGCCGCTGAAGGGCCAATTGCCCCTATTGTCGTATTTGGTTACGTTACGCGGGCTTACGCGAGCAGCGGTAGGCCGTGTTGCTCCCATCCGAGCGCTGTCCGAAGATTGCCTGGGCTCCGCTCGGTAGGTGGGGTGCGGGAAGCCGATCGATCGGCTGTTCGACGCCCCGGGCAGGTGCGTCGTCGAGTAGGTGTGTCGTCGAAAGTGGGCTGTAAGTCCGCTTTTTTTGTTTGTGGAAACGGTGAGTGTGTATCGGGATATCCCGGAGGATTTGCGAGCGTTGATCGAACCGATCGTCGATGAGGCGGGCTTCGAACTCGTGGACGCGCAGTTGGCGCGCGGCGGCAAGCCGTGGGCGCTGAGGGTCACGATCGATACGCCCGCAGGCGACGGTCGGGTGCCCGTGGACGGTTGCGTGGCAGTTTCTCGGGAACTCGGCTCTCAACTCGACGTCGCGGATACGATCAAGGCCGAGTATCGACTGGAGGTGTCTTCGCCCGGACTCAATCGTCCGCTCACGCGGGAAAAAGACTTTGCGTCCGCATGCGGGAGCGAAGTGCAGATCGAGACCCGGCAGCCGATTTCGGGGCGACGGCGCTTTCGCGGCGTCCTGGTTCGATTCGAAGAAAGTATTGCTGCGATCGAAGTGGACGGAAACGAGGTGGAGATCTCCTTCGCGGAAGTGTCGAAGGCAAAGATGGTTTACCAGTTCAGTCGCACCGACTTCGTCGGGCAGGCCGGCTGAAACCGGCGACCAAGGGGTTGAAGAATGGCAGAAGGGCTCGGCCTGAAGCGAGAGATCGATCAGATCGCCAGAGACAAGGGGATCAATGCCGACGAGATCATCGGCGCGCTGGAAGAGGCGATGAAGCAGGCCGCCCGGCGTGAACACGGTCAAGAGATCGAGATCGACGCCAAATACAACGATGAGTTGGGAGAGGTCGAACTCTTCGAGTTCCGCGAAGTCGTCGAGGCCGTGACCGACGAGCACACGCAGATCGATCTCGCCGCCGCTCGTGAATTCGATCCCCAGGCCGAGGTCGGTGACGAGATCGGCGTCAAGATGGATACGACCGGCTTCGGGCGGATTCTCGCGCAGACCGCGAAGCAGGTAATCATTCAGCGCATTCGGGAAGCCGAGCGCGAGAACATCTACGAGGAATACAAGGATCGCAAGGGCGAGGTCGTCAACGGGATCGTTCGGCGATTCGAAAAGGGCTCGATCATCGTCGACCTGGGCCGAACTGAAGCGATGTTGCCTCTCAAGGAGCAGGTGCCGCGCGAGAACTACCGGCCCAACGATCGGCTGCGCGCCTACGTGATCGATGTCAACAAGGCGGCGAAGGGATCGCAGATCATCCTGTCTCGAACCTGCATCGAGATGCTGACGAAGCTCTTCGAGCAGGAAGTCCCCGAGATGTACGAGGGGATCGTCCGGATCGAGTCCTCTGCCCGAGAGCCCGGCGGTCGCTCGAAGATCGCCGTCGTATCCCGAGACAGCGACGTCGACCCCGTCGGCGCCTGCGTGGGGATGAAGGGGAGCCGCGTTCAGTCCGTGGTCCAGGAACTTCGCGGCGAACGGATCGACATCGTTCCGTGGAGCTCCGACCCGGCGCGTTACGTCTGCTCGGCGCTTTCGCCCGCTCAGGTTTCGAAGGTGATCATCGACGATGCGGAGCGCTCGATGGATGTGATCGTTCCGGATGATCAGCTCTCGCTCGCGATCGGCCGGAAGGGTCAGAACGTGCGTCTCGCGGTTCAGCTCACCGGTTGGCGGATCGACATCAAGAGCGAATCGAAGATGCGAGAACTCGCGCAGTGGTTGTCCGAGGCGGTATCGGTCGTCGAGGGTTGCGGCGATCCCGAGGCGGAGTTGTTGCTCCAGCAGGGGATTACCTCGCTCGAAGACCTCAGCACCTGCGATCCGGAACTGCTCACGTCGCTGCCGGGGATCGATCAGGCGGGTGACGCCGCGATTCGGGAGCGCGCCGCGGAACTCGCGGTGCGCAAAATCGAAGAAGAGGCCGCGCGCCTGGAAGAAGAGCGCCTGGAGGCGATTCGGGTGGCCGAAGAGGCCGCCGCTGCGGCGGCTGCCGCAGCCGAGGAAGCCGCCGCCAACGAGGGTATTGAAGCCAAGGGCGCGGAGACGGAGAGCGCCGACGGTGCAGGATCAGCCGACGCGGATGTTGCGTCGGAGTCTGCCGCCGCAGGAGATGTTGACGCGACGGTGAGTTCGACCACCTGAGATTAGATGAGCGGATCCGCTTCGGCCGACAGGGCCGTCGAAGGAACCGGTAAGGAACGGATGGCGAAGATCAGGGCGTACAAATTGGCTGAGGAACTTGGGCTCGAGAAGTCCGAGTTCGTCGAAAAAGCCGAATCGTTCGGCGTCGCGCTCAAGAGCGCAATGGCGACGGTTGGCGAAGAGGATGCAGATCTCCTTCGCAAGAAGCTCGGCACCCAAAAGCCCAAGAAGCTCGTCACAGAGTCTCGGGTCGAGGCGAAGGGTGGTGCGATCATCCGGCGCCGCAAGCGCGCCGAACCGGAACCGCCGCCCGAGCCGGAGCCCGAGGAGGTGGCGCCGCCCGTCGTGGAACCCGGGCCGGCGGTCGCCGAGGAGGCACCCGCAGAACCCGCGGTCGATGAGCCGCCCGCAGAGCCCGCGGTCGATTTGCCGACTCCGGAGCCGATCGCGGCCGAAGCGAGTCCCGTAGCCCGCGCAGCGGCCGCCGCTACACCGAGTCCGGTGGCGCGGGAGAAAGAGCGCCCGACCGAGGCGCCGGACGCGAAGACCGGTAAGCAGCGCAAGCTCGTGCGCGAGGTGGTCAACCTCAAGGAGCAGGAGCAACTCGCCCGTCAGGCCGTCGGGCATACGCGGGTGCGGCGACAGATTCAAATCGACCCGCGGACAGCGACTTCTCCTCGCCGCAAGCGTCGCGACGCGTTGGCTCCCAAGAAGCCCGCGAATGCGGCGCCCAAGGAGTCCACCCGGGTCGTTCGCATCGAGAAGACCGTCTCGGTGGGTGAGCTGGCACGGCTGCTGGGCGTCAAGGCTCCCGAGGTCCAGCGGAAGCTCATGGCCCTCGGGACGATGGTCTCGATCAACCAGGAGATCGACCTCGAAACCGCAAAAGGTGTCGCCGCCGAGTTCAACTACGAAGTCGAAGATGTGGGCTTCCGCGAGGAGCAATATCTAGAGGATTCGTCGGCCGCCGCGGGCACTACGCAGGCGCGGCCCCCGGTGATCACTGTGATGGGTCACGTCGACCACGGCAAGACCACGCTCCTCGATGCACTGCGCAAGACGAATGTCGCCGAAGGGGAAGCCGGCGGAATCACCCAGCACATCGGTGCGTATCAAGTCGAAGTAGGGGGCAAGAGGCTCACCTTCATCGATACACCGGGCCACGCGGCATTCACCGATATGCGCGCTCGCGGTGCTCAGGTCACGGATATCGTGATCATCGTGATCGCCGCCACCGAGGGGATCATGCCGCAAACCATCGAGGCGATTGAGCACTCGAAGGCGGCCGGTGTGTCGATCGTCGTTGCCGTCAACAAGTGCGATCTGCCGGGTGCCAATCCGCAAGCTGCGCGCCAGCGATTGATGGAGCACGGCCTCGTTCCCGAAGAATTTGGCGGCGACACGATTTGTGTCGACGTCTCTGCAAAGCAGAAGACGGGCCTCGAGAAGCTGCTGGAGATGGTGAACCTGCAGGCCGAAGTCCTCGAACTCGAAGCGGACGCGAAGCGGCGTGCGGTGGGCATCGTGCTGGAATCGCAGCTCGACACGGGGCGCGGCCCCGTCGCGACCGTTCTCATCAAGCAGGGAACGCTGAAGGCCGGCGAGACCTTCGTGGTCGGGACCTGTATGGGCCGGGTGCGGGCACTCGAAGACGAACACGGCAAGCGGATCAAGTCGGCTGGACCGTCAACGCCCGTTCGGGTGATCGGTCTGTCGGGTGTGCCGGAGGCGGGTCAGCCCCTCAACGTCGTCGAGAGCGAGCGGGCCGCCAAGGAGATCATCGAGAACCGGGTGAACGAACAGCGCCGCCGCCCCGAGGCTCCGAGGCCGATCTTCACACTCGACGAATTTTTCGAGCGGATGGAGGGGGGCGGCATCAAGGAACTCCCCATCGTCATCAAGGGCGACGTCCACGGTTCGGTGGAGGCGTTGCGAGACGCACTGCTCAAGCTGTCTACGGATTCCGTCAAGGTCAATGTGATCTTGTCTGGTGTCGGAGCGATCACGAAGGACGACGTGATGCTCTCCAAGGCGAGCGGCGCGATCATTATCGGCTTCCACGTGCGCCCCGACCCCCCCGGGCGAAAAGCCGCGGAAGAACACGGCGTCGACATTCGGGTCTACAAGGTCATCTACGAGATCATCGACGAAGTGAAGCAAGCCATGGCGGGGCTGCTTCCTCCCACCGTTACGGAGAAGATGGGCGGGCGCGCCGAGGTCCGCGAACTCTTCATGGTGCCGAAGGTCGGGAAGATCGCCGGATCCATGGTCGCGGAGGGCGCGATTCGGCGCGGTGCCACCTGCCGCCTGGTTCGCGACGGCGTTCAGATCTACGAGGGGAAGATCGGTTCCCTCAGGCGCTTCAAGGACGACGCACGCGAAGTCAACTCGGGCTTCGAGTGCGGCATCGGGATCGAAGGTTACAACGACATCAAGGTCGGTGACGTGATCGAAACATTCACCCTCGAGGAGAAGCCCGCGACGCTCGAATGATCGTCGGGGCCGCCATCGTCGAGATCCGGATCCACGGATCGCATTCGTTGAAACAGAGGCGGGGCGTGGTGCGCTCGATCGCTCAGCGCGCCCGCAATCGCTACAACCTCTCGATCGCGGAAGTCGGCGGCCAGGATACCTGGCAGCGCGCTGAAATCGGAATCTGCGGCGCCGGTTCGGATCGGCAGTACGTCCGATCGCAGATCGAAAGCGCGGTCGCATTCATCGAGGAGTTGCACCTCGCAGAGATTGTCGCGGTGGACATCGAAATGTTGGATCTCCCCTACGAGAGCGCACCCTGGACCGACGAAGATGAATCGGTCGAGACCGAGGAATGAACGGTGTCACGTCGAACGGAGAGAATTGCGGAGCAGCTCCGCTCGGAGATCGCTCGGGTCTTGCGCGAGGAGGCGACCGATCCCCGCACCCGGCTCGTCACGCTGATCCGCGTGGACGTCGCTCCAGATTTGAGCAACGCCCTGGTCTTCTGGAGCGCACTCGACATTCGAGACGCGGATTCCGCCGAGGAAACCCAGGACGCGCTCGAAAGCGCCGCATCCTTCGTGCGTCGGCACCTGGCGCATTCACTGCCTCTCCGACGCGTACCCGCGCTGCATTTTCGCTACGACCCGTCGCTGGTTCTCGGAGACCAGACACTTTCCTTGTTGAGATCACTGGCCAATGACGAAGAAGAGTAGACGCGCGCTCGAAAAGCCCGGTCCCGCGGGTTTCCTGCTCGTCGACAAGCTGTCGGGCTGGACTTCGCACGACGTGGTCGATGCTGCCCGTCGCTGGTTCGGGACCCGACGCGTCGGACACCTGGGAACACTCGATCCACTGGCCACCGGTGTTTTGCCGCTCGCGATTCGGGCGGCGACGAAGCTCGTCCCGTACATGACGGACAACCGCAAAGCCTACGTCGGCTCGATCGAACTCGGGGTCGAGACCGATACCCTGGACGCAGAGGGTCAGGTGCTGCGCAGGCATGAGGGCGCGCTACCCGAAGAAGCCGATATCGAGCGTGCGCTGGTCAGCTTCCGCGGGGAAATCGAGCAGGTGCCGCCGATGTACAGCGCGGTCAAGCGCGCAGGAGTGCCGCTGCACAAGCTCGCGCGCGCGGGAAAGCAGGTCGAGCGCGCCCCCAAGAAGGTGCGCATCGACCGCGTCGAGTTGATTTCCTATCAGGCGCCGATCGCGGAGGTGGAGGTCGACTGTTCGCCGGGTACCTACGTGCGCACCCTGGCCGATGATCTCGGCAGGCAGCTGGGCTGCGGTGCTCACCTGCAGAACCTCCGCCGGCTCCGCAGCGGGCCGTTTGTGCTCGACGCGGCGATGACTCCGGATCAGCTGGCCGACGCGGCCGAGGCCGGCAAGATCGAGCAGTACCTGATCCCCGCAGTCGATGCCCTGGGCCTCGAGGTCGTCCAACTGGGGCCGGAGGAAAGCCGCCGGGTCAAGCACGGATGCGAGGTGGGGGCTCCCGCGCGGCTGGTCGCCGGGGCGCGTGTCGCGGCGCTAGAGCCCAGCGGAGAGCTCCTCGCGGTGATGGAGGTGTTGCCCGGTCGCCGCCTCAAGCCCCTCCGGGTTCTCCAGTCGGTTGCCCCGCCAGATTGACCCTGTACACTACGGCGCCGAAGGCTCTTGGGCCGGTTCGGTCCAGTGGTTCATCCATACGATTTTTCAGGAGAGCAAACGGTTGATTTCCAAAGCGTTAAAGGCCAGCACGGTTACGGCCCATCAGGCCCACGGCACGGACACGGGCACGCCCGAAGTCCAGGTCGCCCTCCTCACGGAGCGGATCAACGGACTCTCCGAGCACTTCAAGACACACAAAAAGGACCACCACTCACGCCGCGGATTGCTCAAACTGGTGAGCCAGCGCCGGCGAATGCTCGATTACCTGAGGAGTAACGGCCCCGACCGCTACCAGGCGCTGATCAAGAGCCTGGGTCTGCGCCGCTGAACTCCAGCCGCCTGCCGATGCGGTACGTTCATCGGTACCAACCAAACTGAGCGGCGCGCTGACGTGCGTTGCGTACGGAGTGCGGAAATCCGTCATACGTGAAGCCCCACGGACTTTGCGCATCACAGATTCCGCATTCCATCGCACTTCACGTCTCATCCTCTGCGCTGCTCTGCAAACCCGGCTCAACAAACATGGATTGAGCCGAGACGGAGACGTGTAAAAAATGGCAAATTATTGGTTCAAACCTGAGACGGTCACGCTGGAACTCGGTGGCCGGACCCTGACGATCGAGACGGGACGTCTCGCCAAGCAAGCCGCTGGCGCGTGCCTGGTCACCTACGGCGAAACCGTCGTGTTGGTCACCGTGGTGCACGGCAAGCCCCGCCAGGGCATCGACTTCTTCCCGCTGACGGTCGACTTCGTCGAGAAGACTTCCGCAGCGGGCAAGATTCCCGGTGGCTTCTTCAAGCGCGAGGCGCGTTTGTCGGACCGCGAGGTGTTGGTCTGTCGATTCATCGACCGGGCCATCCGACCGCTCTTCGCCGACGGTTACAACGACGACACGATGGTCATGGCGACCGTCCTCTCGGCGGACGGTGAGAACGCACCGGACGTCGCCGCATTCGTCGGCGCGTCGGCTGCTCTGACCATCTCGGAAATTCCCTTCCTCGGGCCGATCGCCGCAGTTCGCGTCGGCCGGGTCGGTGGAGAATTCATCACCAACCCGACGACTGAGCAGGCCGTAGAGTCTGACATGGATTTCGTGGTCGGCGGCAGTCGCGATGCGCTCGTGATGGTCGAAGGCGGCGCCGACGTGGCCAACGAGGATGATGTCCTCGGGGCACTGCAGTACGCCCACCGCGAGCTGATCCGGGTGATCGAAATTCAAGACGAGCTGCAACGCCTGATCGGCAAGCCGAAGATCGAGCTGTCAGCGGCGCGGGATCGCAGTGCGCTCGAGCAGGAGATCCGGACCAAGGTGGGCTCCCGCCTCGAAGTGGCCACGCAAATCAAGGACAAGAAGGAGCGCACCGACGCGATCAAGGCAGTCGAAGGAGAGATTCGCGACGGCTACGCGAGCGCGTTTAGAAGCGAGAAGGTCGCCTTCGATAGCCTCGAGGCGGTCGATACGCGGCGCGATGCAGAGCACCAACTCGGATCTGATGTCAAGGAGATCCTTCACGATCTTCGCGCCGAGGCCGTCCGCAATCGGGTTCTCGAAACCGGCGAGCGAATCGACGGGCGGGGAACTTCGGATATCCGCCAGATCGCCTGTGAGCTCCGGGTGGTACCACGCCCGCACGGCGTGGCGCTGTTCACACGCGGCGAAACCCAGGCGCTCGTGACCACCACACTCGGTGGACGATTCGACGCACAGACGATCGATTCGCTCACCGAGCGCTACACGAAGACCTTCTATCTCCACTACAACTTCCCGGGTTACTCGACCGGCGAACCGCGCCCCAATCGGGGACCGGGCCGTCGAGAGGTGGGGCACGGCAATCTCGCGGAGCGCGCCATCAAGTCCGTTTTGCCGAGTGCTGAGGATTTCCCCTACACGATTCGGATCGTGTCGGAGACCCTCGAGTCGAACGGCTCTTCGTCGATGGCCGCGATCTGTGGCGGTACGCTTTCGTTGATGGATGCCGGCGTTCCGATCACGGCACCCGTCGCGGGAATCGCGATGGGGCTGATCACGGACGGCAGTCGGGTGGCGATCCTGTCGGACATCCTCGGAGACGAGGATCACCTCGGCGACATGGACTTCAAGGTCGCGGGCACCGCTGACGGGATCACGGCTCTGCAAATGGACATCAAGATCGAGAGTGTCGACTGGGATGTGATGAAGCGCGCGCTCGCGCAGGCGCGCGAGGGCCGCTTGCACATTCTCGATTGCATGGAGCGAGAGACTGCGGCCGAGCTTCCCGGCTTTGTTTCTCGCGACGAGCTCTCGCGCTACGCGCCGAGAGTCAGCACGATCACGGTCAAGCCCGACCGGATTCGCGACATCATCGGGCCTGGCGGCAAGGTGATCCGCGCCATCCAGGAGACCACGGGTACGAAGGTCGACATCGACGACAACGGCGTGGTGACGATCTTCTCGCCGGACGCGGATGCGCTCGAACAAGCGCGTTCGATGGTCGAGGAGCTGACCCAGGAGGCGGAGCTCGATCGGGTCTATCTGGGCAAGGTCAAGCGCATCACGGATTTCGGCGCCTTCGTCGAGATCTTCCCCGGCACCGATGGTCTGATTCACATCAGCCACCTCGCCGAAGGTCGGGTCGAAAAGGTCACCGACGTGCTGACCGAGGGCGACGAAGTCCTCGCGAAGTGCATCGACATCGATCCCACCGGACGGATTCGCCTTTCGCGCAAGGAGGCGTTGGCGGACGCGGCGGCAGAAGAGTAGGAGGCGCCAATGGGCGCCGGTTCTACCACGGTTCGAATCGAGATCGCGAGGTTGCCCGCCGCCGAGGGACTCCCCTTGCCGGCGCGCGCGACCTCGGGTTCTGCGGGATACGATCTGTGTGCGGCCATCCAACAGGATTTGGTGTTGGCGCCCGGCGACCGTGCACTGATTCCGACCGGCTACCAGATCGCAATCCCACCGGGTTACGAGGGGCAGATCCGGCCGCGCAGCGGCCTGGCGCTTTCGCACGGCATCCTGCTGCCGAACGCCCCCCGGTACAATCGACTCGGACTATCGCGGTGAATTGCGGGTGATCTTGCTGAACGCGGGCGAGAAGTCCTACTCGGTGCGTCGAGGCGATCGGATCGCGCAGCTCGTGATCGCTCCCGTTACGGCGGCCGAGTTTTCCGAGTGCGACGAGCTCGAATCGACGGATCGTGGCGAGGGTGGCTTCGGTCACAGCGGCCGTGATGCAAACGGATCCGAATCGTGAGCGACCCGACGCAAGCCGCGCAGCCGGTTCGCCCCCAGCCAGCGACGGAAACCGTGCGCAAAAAGCGCCAATCCAACAGCGACCTGCCCGGTCGACTCGTGACCGCAGCCTTCTTGGTTCCGATCGCCTGCTACGTGGTCGTCGAGGGCGGTCTGTGGCTGCTGGGTGCGATCATGGCGTTGGTCCTCCTTGGCCAGCGCGAGTTCTACCGATTGATCGAGGGCAAGGGCGCGCATCCACTGTTCGGCTTCGGCCTGTCGGCCGGAGCGGCACTCTGTCTCGTCCAGCACCTGGGGACCGATTACCAGGCGAATCTGCTGATGACCGCCACACTCCTGGTCGTCCTGGTCGGGCAGCTCGGTAAGGCGGCGATTACGGAGGCGCTGGCGAGCGTTTCCGGCACGTTCTTCGGCGTGTTCTATGTCGGCTGGTTGTTGAGCCACGCGATTTCGCTGCGCGACTTCTATGGGGCCATCAGCTCTCGCTACGGCGAAGCGACGGCAGCGTCCGTCGGGATTTCGCCCGATTGCGGCATCTTCTTGATGTTCTTCACGCTGTTCGTCGTGGTCTGGTGCGACGCCGGCGCGTATTTCGGCGGTCGCGCCTACGGAAAGCGCAAACTGGCGCCGGCGATTAGTCCGGGCAAGAGCATCGAGGGTGCCGTCGTCGGAGTGATCGGCGGGTTGCTGGGTGCGATCGTCTGCAAGGGGGGGTTCGATCTGCTCTGGCCCGACCTGTCTGCTTTGCTCTCTTGGTACGCGGTGGGCGTGCTAGCCTTGTTGTTGTCCGCGGCGGGGATCGTCGGGGATCTGATCGAGTCACTCCTCAAGCGCGATGCTGAAGTCAAAGACGCCGGGCATCTGCTGCCGGGTACCGGCGGTGTCTTGGATCGGATCGACTCGTTCCTGCTCGCAATCCCCGTGATGTATTACGCGATGCTCTTCTACACTTACTTGAAGGTGAGTTAAGCCGTGATCGAGCGATATACCCGCCCTGAAATGAAAGAGATCTGGACCGACGAGGGCAAGTACCGCCGTTGGTTGCAGGTCGAGGTCACAGTTTGTGAGGTCCAGAGCGAGCGGGGCCTGATCCCGCGAGAAGCCTTCGAAGTCATCGCGAGCAAGGCGTCTTTCGACATCGCGCGAATCGACGAAATCGAACGCGAGGTGCGCCACGACGTGATCGCCTTCTTGACGGCCGTCGGCGAGAAGATCGGCCCCGAATCGCGCTGGGTCCACTTCGGCATGACGTCGAGCGACGTGATCGATACCGGGATGGCGTTGCAGATTCGCGATGCGGGAAGATTTCTGCTGGCCGGCGTCGACCGGTTCTGCGAGGTCCTGCGCGCCCGCGCGCAAGAGTTCCGTCACACGCCCTGCGTGGGTCGAACCCACGGCATTCATGCGGAACCCATGACCTTCGGACTCAAGCTCCTGGTCTTCTACTCGGAGATGTGCCGCAACCGCGCGCGTTTGAAGACCGCGCTCGCCGAAGCGGCCGTCGGCAAGATTTCGGGAGCCGTCGGTACCTTCGCCCATCTGCCCCCCGACCTCGAAGAGGATGTCTGTGCGCGCCTCGGGATCGGTTTCGAGCCGGCGGCGACCCAGATCGTTCAGCGCGATCGGCACGCGGCATTGATCTGTGTGTTGTCGCTGATCGCCGGCAGCCTGGAAAAGTTTTCGGTCGAATTCAGGCACCTCGCCCGCACGGAAGTTCGCGAGGTAGAGGAGGAGTTCGGCGCCAAGCAGAAGGGATCTTCTGCGATGCCCCACAAGCGAAACCCCTGGCGATTCGAAAACGTCACGGGCCTTGCCCGCGTCATGCGCGGCTACGCGGTGGCCGCGCTTGAAAACTGCGCGCTCTGGCACGAGCGCGACATCAGCAACTCGTCCGTCGAGCGCATGATCTTTCCCGACTCGACGGCGACACTCGACTTCATGTTGACCCGCCTCTCCGGTCTGGTGGAGACGCTCGTCGTCAACGAGGAGCAAATGCGCGCGAACCTCGATCTGACCCGCGGGCTCGCCTTCAGCGGGACGCTGCTGCTCGAACTTACAGAGAAGGGCCTGTCTCGCGAAGCCGCCTACGCGTTGGTACAGCGACACGCGATGGATACCTGGGACAAGGGCGGCGAGTACCGCGATCGCATCCTTGGCGATCCGGCGATTACCGAAACGCTTTCCAAAGAGGAGATCGATCGCGCGTTCAGCCTCGAACAATCGCTGCGGCACATCGATGCGATCTTCGATCGGACACTCGCATGCTGTGACGAGCTGTCTTCCGGGGGGTCCGATTCGTGAAGGCACTCGTTCACGTCACGCTGAAACCCGATGTGCTCGATCCCCAGGGCAAGGCGATCCAGAAGGCGAGTGTCTCGCTCGGCTACGAGGCGATCCAGAGCGTGCGCCAGGGAAAACTCTTCGAGGTGGAACTCGACGCACCCGATGTGGCGGCCGCGCAGGCGTTGCTTGCCGAGCTCTGCAAGAAACTCCTCGCCAATCCCGTGATCGAAGATTTCGAGATCGTCAGCGTCGAATAGCGCTAACCGTCCACGTTCTTTGCGGGCTCTTTCTCGGCTGCGCGCACGGTGCCCCGCTTCATGAAATCGCGGACGAATTCATTCGCGATGATGATCCAGAGAAAGAACGGTGCGGCATCCAGCATCAGCCGAACCATTTGAGGCAGTATCTGCGTCCGGGGATTCGCGCTTAGGTTGACCGCGATGTGCATTGTGAAGAGAAACACCAGGCCGATTGCGGTCCCGGCGAGACGGCGTCGAGTGCTCAAATTCGGGGTCAGGATCATTAGCGTCACGAATGGGATCAAGTTGATGTGTCGAATTCGCGACGTGGCCTCGACACCTTCGAGACCAAGCCATTCATAGATCGCTTCGGCGATCGGGCTGTAGAGCGCGTAGTAGAACGTCCAACCCCCAATGTGCCAGAGCCAGACGAATGGTGCCGTCAGGCAAAAGAATTTAATCAGAAATAGAAGTGCCGGTTTCATCACGCACGACCAGGTAGACCCAGAGCATCCAAACTGATGCGATCATCAAGATCAGTGTGCCCTGCCAGAAATAGAGGTGGAAGAACTCGAAGCTCGAATGAGCGTAGCGGCCCACGATGAGGAGGCAGAGAATTCGCAGGACGTTGAACGCGTAGATGGCCGGGATCCCGAAAAGCAGCCCCAATCCCTTCTTGCGCCAGCTGGTGGGGAAGGCGAGGACGCAAGCCATGTAGATCGCTATTTCGAAGAGCCCTGTGCATTCTCCGATGATCCGAACGCCAAATTTCCCCAGATGCACCACCGTATCCGACAGCGATGCCTGATCGGTGAAGAGGGCGAGCGCCGCGTATTCGATCGCAGCCGTCGCCTTGACCATGAACCGCATGACCCCCGGGAAGGCCTTGGTGGCCATCGGCAGGAGGATCCCGACAGCCGCCAGATAGAGGGCGAAGAGGATGAGAAAACGCCACGTCGGATCCGCGAGGGAGCGCCGCGTCCAGGCCAGAAATCTGGTCATCACGGGCCCATCATAACATCACCTCTCTGGCTGGTCTTTGATTTGGCCGGAGCCCTCATTATGCTCTCGGCCATGGGAATCGAAATCAGCGGCAAGCTCCACGTGATCAATGAGGCGCAGCAGGTGACCGAGCGGTTTCGGAAGCGCGAGTTCGTGCTCGAGCTTTCGGAGAACTCCCGTTACCCGCAGTTCGTGCAATTTCAGCTGACCGGCGATCGCTGCGAGCGCATCGACGACTTCGCGGTCGGGGACGAAGTGCAGGTGGAGTTCAGCCTGCGAGGGCGGGAATGGAAGAGCCCGAAAGGCGAGGTGAAGTACTTCAACAGCCTCGATGTGTGGAACATCGAGCGCGCGAGCGGTGCCACATCGCGGAGCGATGATCCGCCGCTTCCCCAGGGTCCACCGCCTGGCATGGACGACGAGATCGCGTTCTAGCGCCGACTTGAAATTCGATGGGCCCGTCCCTGTCGAGGCTCCGGCTGACGACGACGGACCTCGAAGGCAGTTCGGCCCCTGGGCTGTGAGACGCCCGTGCCGCCCGCATTCCTGGATGGATCGAGCGGCAGCCGCACATCGATGAGGAGGAAACATGTCTGAAGGTTCTGTAGAGCGCTCGGCAGAGCACGCACAGTTGTGCGATGAACTCACGAGTGAAGTAGCGAGGGTTCTCGTGGGTCAGGAGGCGATGGTCTCGCGCCTGCTGATCGGCCTTTTCACCGGCGGTCACGTCCTGCTCGAGGGTGTGCCGGGGCTCGCCAAGACCCTGACGGTTCGCGCACTCTCCCAGGCGATCGATACGGGTTTCTCCCGCATCCAGTTCACCCCGGACATGCTTCCCGCAGACGTGATCGGGACAGAAGTCTTCAATCCGCGAGAGGCGACCTACAGCATCAAGAAGGGTCCCATCTTTTCGAACCTGATCCTCGCGGATGAAATCAATCGCGCACCCGCCAAGGTTCAGGCCGCACTCCTCGAAGCCATGCAGGAGCGTCAGGTCACGATCGGAGATTCCACGCTCCTGCTCGAAGAACCCTTTCTTGTGTTGGCGACCCAGAATCCAATCGAACAGGAAGGCACCTATCCGCTCCCTGAAGCGCAGGTCGATCGTTTCATGTTGAAGGTGAAGGTCGGTTATCCGACCAAGGAAGAAGAGCGCAAGATCGTCGATCGGATGACGAGCGGCCAGGGCGAGCCCGTCGCGAAGGCCGTCGCAACAACCGCCCAGATTCTCTCGGCGCGGCAGGCCGTAGACGCCGTTTTCATCGACGACAAGGTCTGCAACTACATCATCGATCTGGTCCACGCGACACGCGATCCCGCCGCGGCGGGTATCGCGGAGCTCGACGGAATGATCGAGATGGGAGCGAGCCCGCGCGCATCGATCTACCTCACCAAGGCTGCCAAGGCGAACGCCTTCTTGCAGGGGAGAACCTACGCGACACCCCACGACGTGAAGAACATCGCTCCGGATGTGCTTCGGCACCGCATCGTATTGACCTACGAGGCCGAGGCCGAGGGCAAGGTTTCCGACGACATCGTCGATCGGATTCTTGTGGGCATCCTCGTCCCCTAGCGGATCATGCTAGCCCGCGAAATTCTGCAGCGCGTTCGCGAGATTCAGGTCCGGACCGGCCGACAGGTCGCGGACGTACTCGCCGGTGAATACGTTTCGGTCTTCAAGGGCCGAGGCGTCGAATTCGACGAAGTGCGCCCTTACATCCCCGGCGACGACGTTCGGACGATCGACTGGAACGTCACCGCGCGGATGGGCGCGCCGTACGTCAAGCGCTACGTCGAGGAGCGTCAGCTGACGCTGATGCTGATGGCCGATGTGTCTTCCTCGCAGGATTTTGGATCTTCGGAGCGATCCAAGCGCGAGGTCACCGCCGAGTTGTGTGCGCTGCTGGCGTTTTCGGCGACGCGCAACGACGACAAGGTCGGGCTGACCCTGTTTCACGGCGGCATCGAGCAGTACATCCCGCCGCGGAAGGGCCAGAAGCACGCGCTGCGCGTGGTTCGCGAGGTTCTCGCGCACGGAGCGGAGGCGCCTGAGGCGCAGGCGCCCGATTCGCCCAGTGGCTGGCGCCAGCGCTTCGCGAGTTGGCGACGTCCTCGCGGCCCGCGGGAAGCCACCGACATTGGCAAGGCGATGGAGTTCCTGCTCTCGGTGAGCGCGCGCAAGAGCATCTGCTTCGTGGTCAGCGATTTTCTCGACGAGGGATTCGAGCGCGCGCTCGTCACCGCCAACCAGAAGCACGATGTGATCGCCGTGCTCGTCACGGATCCCCGAGAACTCTCGCTGCCCGCGGTCGGCCTCGTCACACTTCGCGATGCGGAGTCTGGCGTCGCCCGCGTTTATGACACGGCTTCGGCGGCGTTTCGAGACAGCATGGCCTCGGAGTCGGCCGCGCGCGTGCGAAATCTCGAGCACCGTCTGCGCTCGTCCGGAATCGATTTCATTCACATCGATGCCTCGGGCTCGGTCGTCGAACCCCTGGTCCGGTTTTTCAAGATGCGAGAGCGAAGGAGTCGGCGTTGAGGGTGCACGTCGTCACCACACTTGTTCTAGCTGGGCTTCTCCTCGGTGCCGGGGTGTTGCGGGCCGATGACGCCAGGGATGCGAAACCGCTCGAGGCGACGTCGGAGACCGGGCCCGTCCGGGCGATCGTTCGCCTTTCGCCGCCGGAGCCCGCAATCGGGGACCCGCTGGGCCTCGAACTCGAAGTTCGCGCCGAGCCGGACGTCGAGTTGCTGATGCCCGAATTTGGTGACGCTCTCGATCGCTTCTCGATCGTCGACTTTACCCACTCCGAGGAGGCGGACGACGAGGGTAGAACGATCTCGCGCCAGCGTTACACGTTGGCGCCTTCGCGCTCGGGCGCGCAGATGATTCCGCAGCTGCTCGTAGAATTTGTCGATCGCCGTGACGGAAGAGATCCCGCTCCGGAGGGCGAGGACGCGTACGAGTTGCTCACCGCAGTCCTCGAATTCGAGGTGGCGGCTGCACTTCCAGAGGGCGCGTCGCTGGAGCTTCGCGCGCCACTCGGCAAGCTCGGCGCGCGCGAGATGCCCGGCCGCTATCGCACGCTCTGGTTGCTCGCCGCGTTGGTCGCGGTTGCCGCCTGCGCGTACTTCGGGGTTCGGGCTCTGGCGATCTGGCGCACCCGATCGCTTCGCCGCAGCGCCTACGACGTGGCGAAGACGGACCTCGACGCCCTGCTGATGGCGCCGAGACCCGGCGCGCGCGAAATGGACGCGTTCTTCGTTCAGCTCTCGGGCATCGTCCGGCGCTATCTCGAGAATCGCTTCGGGTTGCGATCGCCAGAGTTGACGACCGAGGAATTCGTCGAAGAACTCGCCGACTCACCGGATCTCGTGCGATCGCACCAGAGATTGTTGCGCGAATTACTCAACCGCGCGGACCTCGTGAAATTTGCGCACGTGGTTCCCGATCCGGCCGACGTCGAGCTGTCTCTCGAAAGTGCGCGAAGTTTCCTCGAGGCGACCCGGAGCGAAGTGAACGCGGAGCGGGCCAGTGTTTGATTGGGAACTCAGGGATCCGCTCTTTCTGATCGTCGCCGTGCTTGCGCCGCTCGTCTACTGGTTGGCGGTGCGCATGCCCGCTGTGCTCACCTACTCGAGCCTCGCGCTCGTGGACGTCGCGCCCCGATCCGCTCGTGCACGGCTCGCGAAGCTTCCCGCGCTGTTGTTGGCCGCCGCCGCACTGGTCCTCGCGGTTGCGCTCGCGGGGCCCCGAACCGGCAGCGCGACTTCTCGCATCCAGCGCGAAGGCATTGCGATCGCGATGGTGGTGGACCGGTCGGGTTCGATGCAAGCGAGAGATTTCGTGCGTGGAGACACATCCATCAGTCGACTGGACGTGGTGAAAGACGTCTTCCGCAGCTTCGTAGCCGGGGAGGGTGCGGCGGCCGGCCGGCCCGATGACCTCGTGGGCCTGGTCGTCTTCGCCCGTTATGCGGACGGCTTGTGCCCGCTCACGCTGGATCACGGCAACCTGCTCTCGATTCTCGCAGATGTCGAGATCGTGACTGAACAGGCGGAAGACGGTACGGCGGTCGGAGAGGGCCTGGCGCTCGCTGTCGAGCGACTGCGCGGGGTGGAGGTTTCCTCGAAGGTCGTGTTGCTATTGACCGACGGTGTGAACAATGTCGGCGACATCGACCCGCTGCAGGCGGCCGACCTCGCCGCCCAGCACGGGATCAAGGTCTACGCGATTGGCGCGGGAATGACCGGGTACGCGCCCGTACCCGTGCAAGCGCCCGGTGGGCGAACCGTTCTGCGCCAGGCCTATGTCCAGATCGATGAAGAGACGCTTCGGCAAATCGCCCAACGAACGGGCGGGCGTTACTTCCACGCCGCGGACGCGAGTGGACTGACCGAAGTGATCGAAGAGATCGATCGCCTCGAGCGCAGCGAGGTCAGCGAGGTTCGTTACCTCACTTACGAATACCACTACGCGGGTTGGGTCGGAGCCGGGCTGTTGCTGATGGGCAGCGCGGCCGTTTTGTCGGGGACCGTACTGAGGAGGCTGCCGTGAGCGAATTCCGCTTCGCGGAGCCGGAGTGGGTCCACGCGCTCTGGGGTGTGCTGGCGTTCGTTGCGCTGCTCTTCTGGTTCGATCTGCGCGGTGCCGGTGCACTCGATCAGCTGATCGGCAACGCGCTTCAGCGTCGCCTGGTGCGGCGCCCGAGTTCGTTGCGGCGACGAATGCGGATTGTCCTGCTGGGACTGTCGGCCGCTTGCCTGGTGTTCGCGCTGATGCGTCCTCAACTGGGGATCCGGCACGTCGCCGCGCCTCGCGTCGGAGCCGAGATCATGATCGCCCTCGACGTCTCGAAGTCGATGCTCGCGGAAGACGTGGCGCCGAACCGGCTCGAGCGTGCCAAGGCCGAGATCGTCGATCTGCTCTCCTACCTCGAAGGCGATCAGGTCGGACTGATCGCGTTTGCGGGGCGCGCCACGGTGCTCGCGCCGATGACTCCCCGACTTCAGCTTTCTCCGGCTCGTGCTCGAAGGCGCCGGGCCTCACAGCGTGACGCGGGGCGGGACGCGGCTCGAGGAACCGATCCGAAAGGCCACCCAGGGGTTTGGTCCCGCTCAGGAAGCGTCTCGCGTGATCCTGCTGATCACGGACGGCGGCGATCAGGATTCGTTTCCACTCGACGCCGCGAAGGCCGCCGCGGAGGCTGGGATCGTGATCATCGCGATCGGTTTCGGCGATGAACTCGGAAGCGAGATCTACACGACGGATCGCCGCACCGGAGCGCGCGAATTGCTGCGCGACGCGGACGGTCGCGCGGTTCGAAGCCGTCTCGATGGCGAACTTCTCCGCGACCTTGCACTTGCCACGGGCGGCGCCTACGTGCCGGCTGGGACCGGGGTGCTCGATCTGGAATCGATCTACCGGCAACACATCGAGCCGCGCATGGTGGGCCAACTCGATCCGCGCGGGAAGACCGTGCGCGACGAGGGCTACCAGTGGGCGGTGTTGCTCGGTCTGGTGTTTCTCGTTTCGAGCGCCGCGCTCTCCGGTGGGCCGGCGGGTGTAGGTGCGGCTCTCGCTCTATGGCTGGCGGTCGCAGCCCCGCCGCCGCCGGCCTGGGCTCAGAGCGCCGATGAGCCGGCAGGCGATGATGCTTTGCAGCTGATTCAAGATCCGAACGGCGACGAGGAGAGCGGTGGGGATGGGCGTCCGCTTAAAGCCAATTTGCCGGCGGAGCCCGTCGATCCGCGCGAGATCTTCAACCTCGGCGTGGCGGCACTCGAAGCCGGCAATGCCGAGGAGGCAAACCGGCAATTCGAGAGCGCCCGACGAGAAGCGGGCGGCGATGGCGAGCTTCGCTTTCGGGCCGCCTACGATCTCGGGATCGCCTCGGCGATGCTGGCATCGACGTTGGAAGCCGATTCTCCCGAAGAGGCGCTCCGCGCGCTCTACATCGCAGCGGATTGGTTTCGCGATGCCATCCAGCAACGCCCCGAGCACGAAGATTCCCGCGTCAATCTCGACGTCGTTTTGCGCAGTGCGCTGCTCCTGGCGGATCGGATCGCCCAGAGCAACGCCAAGGGTGTCGACGCCGAGTTGCAGGAACTCGCAGAGCGTCAGCGCGAAATGGTTGCGACGCTGGCGGCCCTGCAGACCCAGCTTGCGGAGGAATCGGAGGCGTCGGCTTCGGAACTTCTGCGCAGGGAGTTTCGCGCGCACGCGACCGATCAGCGCGCGTTGCTATCCGACGCGGATCGGCTTGCGGGCGCGATCGACGCGGAGAGTCAGGGGATCGCGGGCCGCCCGGAGGAGGAGCGAACGCCTGAGGATCAAATGCGCGGCGCCCAGCTCGAAGGGGTGCTCCACTACCTCCACCTCGCACGCGAGCGGATGGGGCAGACGCGGCGGCAACTTCGCCAACGTCAGGGAGAGCGCGCCTACCGGCGCGGCTCCGCGGCACTCGCCGAACTCAAGCGCGCGCTCGATCAGCTGCGCGACCCGGCGGCCGTGATCGATGCGCTGCTTCGCGACGTCACGGAGACCGCCACAGGCACGGCGGCCCTCGCCAGTTCTCGCCGAGAACTTCCCGGGCTGGACGCAGCTGTCGAAGTTCCCGCCTGGCTGACCGCCGAATCGCTGCGAGATGATCAGCGCTACGCGGCGGACCGTGCGGCTGAACTCGATCAGCGATTGCTCGCCGCGCTCGAACAGGGCTCGGCGCCAAGCCCGGAGCAACAGGACCTGTTCGACGCTGTGACGAACGCCGAACCCCGGGTGGCCGATTCCACAACGAGCCTGGTCGAGGCTGCGGATGCGCTGGATGCCGATTCTCCGGCGGATGCGCTGACCCACCAACGCGAGGCGCTCGTCGCGCTCGCCGAAGCGCGCGAGTGGTTCCTGGATATTCGCGGTTTGATCGAGCTGGCCTATTCGGATGAGCGGCGGATCGAGCAGGTGCTCGGTGCCGAGGGCGATGAGGTGGAGACCGCGCGAAAAGAATATCTTCCGGCTATCCGCGAACTGCAGAAACACAATGTCGCGCGCGCCGAACGACTCGCGGGCAAACTCGAAGCAGCCGCGAACGCACCGCCGACACCGCAGCCCGACGGCAGCATGCCCGACGAGGAAGCCGCCGAGATCCAGCAGCAGCGGTTCGCTTTGGCGGGGCAGCTCCTAACGCTTGCGCTCGCCCGCATGGACGACGTAGAGATCAAGCTGGCCGAGAACGGGACCGTCAAGTGGTCCGAGGGGCACGAAGCGAGCCGCGCGGCGGTTGAACACCTGGAGGCGCTGCGCCGACTCTTCTTCTCGATCGTCGAAGAGCTCCGCGACGCCGCGCAGCAGCAACTCGATCTCGCGGACGAGACTCGCGATGCGGCGGCGCTCAGCACGGCCGGCTCCGATGATGCGGCCGCGCGGATCGGACCGCTGGCTCCGCGCCAGGAGGCGCTCGCGGCCCGGGTCGGGGCCATCGCAGACGCGCTCGTCGAACAGTCGAATCAGACGGGTGGTGTGGTCGATGAAGAGGCAGACTCTGCGGAAACGAGCAGGCGCCTGCGGGAAGCCGGCGAACACGTTCTGCTCGCCCAGGTAGAGATGGAAGGTGCAACGGAGAAGCTCGCCGAGGATCCGCCGAACCTGGAATCGACCCAGGAGCGACAGGCGGCCTCGATCGCAGAACTCGAGCAAGCGCTCGCGCTACTCGTCCCTCCGGAAGATCGGGAGCCCGAGGGCGAGCCCGATCCTTCCGAACAACAGGATTCCGAGTCCGAGCCATCGGGCGGTGAGCAGAAGCCGGAAGGTGAACCGGAGCCGCAGGCCGCACCCGCCGATCCCGCTCAACTGCTGCAAGCCGTTCGCGATCGCGAGGCGCAGCGTCGGCGCGATCGCGAACAGCGCGGAACCGAACGCTACGACACAGTGGAGAGGGATTGGTGAGGGCCGTTGGTTTGTTCCTGCTGGTGTGGGTCGCGGCGGCCGCGGCTGCGGCCCAGACCGTCAGCGTCCAGACCACGTCCGCACCCCACTATGCGGGCGAGCCGGTCGAAGTCCACGTCGTCGTGCAGGGATTCGAAGAAGACCCCGCACCCTCCGTGGTGGTTGCTTCGCCGCCGCGCGGGAAATTGATCTCGGCCGGTGTGCATCCGAGCGTGAGCACCTCGATCTCGATCGTGAACGGTCAGATGCGGCGAACCAAAGAGGTGAAGTTCACTTTCGTCTATCAACTACAGGTCGCTGAACCTGGGCCGATCGAAATCGGTCCGTTTGCGGTTACGCAGGGGAGTACGAGCGTTACGAGTCGTTCGCTTCGTCTGGATCTCGAGGCACTTCCGTCGAGTGACCAGATGACTGTCGAGCTGGTCTTTCCGGATACACCCGTGTATGTCGGTGAACGCGTCCCGATTACGCTCCGATTCCGGTTGACGGGTCGGCTCAGGGAAAACCTGCACCAGTATTCGCTGAATGTTCCGTTCTTTGCGTTGACCGAGACGTTCCAGTTCCTGGAACCACCGGACGCGGCCGGCACGACGCAAATCGAGATCCAGACGTCGAACGGTCCGCTCTCGGTGATGGGATCCGCTCGCGAAGAGAAGCGAGGCGGTGACACCTACCTGATCGTCGAGGTTCGGCGAATCGCGGTCCCGTTGCGCGCTGGAAGCCTCGAGATTCCGCCTGCAACGCTCGATGTGGAGGAGGGCGTGCGCTTCCGGCGGGATCTCTTCGGCGGCCGCAGGCCCACGCAGATTCGCAAATGGCGATCGTCGGACCGCGCGCGCCGCCTCTCCGTGAAACAGATTCCCGCCGATCGCACCCCGGAGAGCTTTGCGGGTGCCGTGGGTTCCGGCTTCTCGCTGACGGTATCCGCCGACCGAACCGTCGTGAAGGTGGGTGAACCGATCGCGCTCCATTTCGAATTGCGGGGCGATGGAAACCTCGAGACTGCCGCGCTGCCGCGCCTCGACGCCGAGGGGTTGCTGCCGCCGGATTCGTTCCGGGTGGCCGATGGCGAAATCCCCGGGCGCTTCGAGGACGGAGTCAAACGCTTCACAGCGATGGTCCGGGTGCTGGATCCCGACGTCAACGAGATCCCGGCGTTGGAGTACTCGTGGTTCGATCCGACCGCGGAGCAGTTTCAAAGCGCGAAGTCGCGCCCGATCGCGCTCTCGGTTGGTGATGCGCAGATGATCGGTGCGGCCGACGTCCAAAGTGCAGAGCGCGCGCCCGAGAGCCCCGCCTCGGATCGCGAAGAACGCACCGCGCGCGCGCCTTCGCGGACCGGATCGCTGGTCTTGACGGGCGCCGATCTCGCGATCGAACGCGACTCAGAACTCCTGCTTCGCCGCGCGGCGACCGGCAGCCGAAACAGTTGGGCGCTCGCGGGGCTCTATGCGGGCTCTGTCTTGCTCCTCGTGCTCGCGCAGTTCGATCGGCGCCGTCGAGATGTGGATCCCGCGATCGTTGCGCGCCGACGTCATGTCGAAAGCGGACTGCGCAGAATACGCGAAGCGTCGAATCTTCCCGCCCCCGAAGCCGCTGCGAAAATTGCACGGGCGCTGCGCGCGCTGCTCGCGGAGACCCCGGGCGTTCGGCGCCCGGAGATCGACGCGCTGATCGGCGAATGTGATGCGCGGAGTTACGCGCCCGCTGCGGATCGAGACCCCACGCCGATCGACGCTGCATTTCAACAGCGTGCGCTCGAACTCGCCCAGAGTCTGATGGAGGCTGAAACGTGAGGGTTACGGGCTGGATTCTCACGGTGGCAATCGCATTTTGTGCGGCTTCAGCTGTCGCACAACAACCGGAGGTCGCGCAGATCGAGGCAGCGATTGCGAGTTATCGAGCCGCACTCGATACTTCCGAACGCGATTCGCGCCTCGAGGGATTCCGAAAGGCCGAGCGATTGTTCTCTCGGACCGCTGACGGCGGGGCTTCGAATCCGGAGCTCTACACGAATATCGGCAATGCCGCGCTCCAAGCCGAACACCTCGGGGCCGCCGTGCTCGCCTACCGTCGCGCACTTGCGATCGATCCCGATCACCCTCGCGCGGTGCAAAATCTCGAGTACGTCCGCACGCTGTTGCCCGAGTGGGTGCCGAAACCCGAAGCGGGTGGCCTGCTCGACAGCTTCTTCTTCTGGCACAAGACCCTGGCGCGCTCCGACCGCGCGCTGGGCGCGGCAATCGCCTTTGCGCTCGGCGCGCTCCTGCTGGCCGCGGCGATCCGCTTCGGCCAGTCGGCGCTGCGCACGGCGGCGATCCTTCCCGCGCTGGTCTGGGCCGCGTTGATCGCTTCTGTCGCCGTCGACGTCGGCGGTGCACGGCTCGACGACGCGGTCGTGATCGCGGACGAGGCCGTGGCCCGCGCGGCAGACTCGGCGCTCGCACCGAGCACCTTGCCGGCGCCGCTACCGGGGGGGTGTCGAGGTCCGCATCCTCGAGCGTCGCTCGCCCGTGGATCCGAATCCGCCTCGCCAACGGCCGCGACGCCTGGGTCGCGGAGTCGGCGCTGATGACGGTTGCCGAGCCCGATTCGCTCACTGCGGATTGACGGCGCGAAGGGCGATCGAATCGGTCCGCCGGGTTTCCGATGACCCCCATCTACAGCAGTTGGCTGCGACCGGTTTCGCTGTTTATCCGCAAATGCGTTCCGTGATAGGATATTGGAGACCACTCGAATCCCTCTTGATTTTCACAGCTTGAATAGCTGGAAAGCGCGGAGATCGTCTGGGAAATTCGCAGCGGGAAAGTTGGCCGTTCGGCCAGCGAGCGCGGAGAATTTTCGAATGAGGTTTCTGAAAGCGTTTGTCATCGGTTGCGCGTTACTCGCCGCGGGTACGGCGAATGCAGAGCGGGTCTTTGATATCGACATCGTAACCAAATTCAGTTCGTCTGGAGTGCGAGAGACCTGGGTCGATCGGGGGGTGCTTACCTTGAAGGACGACCGCACCTTCGTCATGGAATGGTCTGAAGTAGTCTACGAAGGGGCCTGGCTCCAGGAGAAGAACAATCTCCAGTTGTGGTATGACAATTCGGAATCCAATGCCAGGGACGACTTCGACGGGATGGAGCAGGATGCGAGCGAGTTCGCGGGCTTTGCGGTGGTACTGACGTCATTCAAAAACCAGAGGATCGCCAAGTTCGACAAGGCTGGTAATCTGAAGATACGCAATAAACATATCAGGACGTTCCGGCCGGGACTCAGGGGTACCGGCCCATTGAAGATGACCTGGTCGAGTAAGTACATCGGGATTCTCCGGTAAAGGGAAGCGAACAAAGCGAGTGTCCTCATCCTCGTTTTGCCTTGCTGAAAGTCACGACGCATGCACCGCAGGGTGCGTCAGTGTGCCGGGCGCCAATCTCGACAGATGGGCCGCCGGCGCTCATCCGAACTAGATGTGCGCCTGAAGAAATTCGGGGATTCGATCTTCGAGCCAGTAGCGCACTGACCACGGCCAGGCTCCCGAAACGAAACCCACGTGGCCTCCGCTCGGGCTGACCTCGAATTGGACCTGTGCAGAACGCTCTTCCGGCTGCGGGATGACCCCGGAATGCATCAGGGGATCGTCCGCGGCGTGGAGTACGAGGGTGGGGGTTTCGATGCGGTCGACGAATTGGCGGCTGCTGCAGCGCTTGTAGTAGTCGCGCGCGCTTGGGAATCCGTGAACCGGTGCGGTGACGGCTTCGTCGAACTCGCGGAAGGTGCGGAGACGGTCGAGTTCTGCTCCCGTTATGGGAAGCTCGAACGAACCATTGGCCATCTTGGCGTAGACGGCTTGTTTGAGTCTTCGCACCAGATACCACTGGTAGATCCTCGACAACCCCACTTCCATCGAATCGGCAGCCGCGCCGAGTTCGAAGGGGATCGAGACGGCGACAGCCGCCTGCAGCGGGTTGCCGGTTCGGGATTCTCCGAGCCACTTGAGCAGCACGTTGCCCCCGAGCGAGTAGGCGACCGCGGCCAGCGGTGTCTCGGGTTCGCGGCGGCGCAACTCCCGCGCAAACCAATCGACGTCCGTCGTCTCGCCCGAGTGGTAGGAGCGGGGCAGGCGGTTGGCCTCTCCCGAGCAGCCGCGAAAGTGCATCAGCGCGCCGCGCCAGCCGCGCGCTTCGACTTCTCGCAAAAGCCCCCGCGCGTAATTGGATTCGGCCGAGCCCTGCAGGCCGTGAAGCACGATCACGATCGGGCCTTCGCGACCCACCCAATCGACATCGATGAAATCACCGTCGGGAAGCTCCACGCGTTCTCGACGGGTGTCGAGTCGAATGCGTCGACGGCAGAGAACCGGCCAGATCGTTTGAAGGTGGCCGTTCGGAAGCCACCACGCGGGGCGGAAGCGGTCGTCGGCTTCTCGGTCGCTCACGCTTGAATCCATCTCATTCGATGATCCGCCTACCATCGGGTTTCTCGCCCATCGCGATCGGAAGCAGTCTGACCGCTCGATCCAGCCGAACGTAGAGAATAGGCGCGCCGCGCGGGTGCGCGCGACTCGGTCCGTTCGGGCTATCGTTTACCCCCACTGCGCCTCGTGAGCGCCTTCACCCGTTCACGAGCGCCCGTCGAGGAGTGGATGTCCGCGCCCCGAAAAATCCGGCCCACGTCGATCAAGGTCCGCTCGCGCGCTGACGCGTTGGACGCGGAAGCGGGCGCCGTCCGCCTCGTGCTCCTCGGATGCACTGCGCTGCTGGTTCCGGTCGGCTTGCGGGCGCTTCTGCTCTTCGAGCAGGGGTTGACGCCGGGCACGGGCGACCTGCGCGGTCTGCTCTCCGACGTGGCCGCAGCGCTCGGTGTTGCCGTTGCGGCCGGCCTGCTTGCGCGTTTGCGCGGCTGGCTGGGCGTGGGCTTGCTGCTGCTCTGGGTATTGCTCTGCTACGGCAACTACGAGCACGTGCGCGCGAACGGCGCGAACATGGCGCTGCGCTACGCGGGCTACCTCACCGACGCGACCTTCCTGCGCGGATCGGCGCTCGCCGTCACCCAGCCGTGGTTGCTGGTCGGCGCGCTGCTGGCGACACTGGGTTTCGGCTGGGCGGCCCTGCGCCCGGGTAGCCGTGTGCGACTGCCAACTGTCGTCATCAGCTGGGGGCTGGGGGCTGGCGGCGGCGGCGCTGGCTTTGTGGAACGCGTCTCCCGAAGCGCTCGGATGGCGCCAGACCCACTTCGTGACGCAAAACATCACGTGGCTGACTCGGGGTATTCCCGTTCGCGATTCCATCGAACCGTCGATGCTCGGAGAATCCGCGCCAGACCCCGATGAAGCACTCGCGCCTGACCTCGACGGTGAGCCTGTGGTTGGGTTCGGTGAGGCGAAGACCAATGTGCTGCTCGTGATCCTCGAGGGCGTCTCGGGTGCCTACATCGAGCCAATCGTGGTCGCCAACGAGCGCCGTCCGGTCGGAATCTCGATGTCCGAACTCAGCCGCGTCGCGCGCGACCATGTCGTGTTCACGAGTTTCATCGCGCAGCAGCGCCAGACCAACCGCGGCGAGTACGCGCTGCTCTGCGGCGACCTTCCGCGGCTCGTTTCTGTAGAGGCGAAGATGTCGGAACTGGCCGCGCGTTCTGGCCCGCACAGTGGCAAGCGCTGCCTTCCGGCCGCGCTCGCGGAGGCCGGCTACGCGACCGTCTACCTGCAGGCCGCACCGATGGCGTTTATGCTGAAGGACAGGTTCATGCCGAAGATCGGTTTCGAACGATCTATCGGCGATGCGTATTTCGAAGACGCCTATTCGCGCAGTAAGTGGGGCGTGGACGATCGAACCTTTCTGCAACAGAGCTTGCACATGATCGAGGAACTGCGCGGGGAGGAGCGCCCCTGGTTCCTCACTCTGCTCACGGCCGGCACCCATCACCCCCAGAACGTTCCCGCAGCATTCTTGCAAGACGCCAGGTGGGATCGCAGGCAGCGCGCGTTTCAATATCTCGACGTGGCGATCGGCGAATTTGTCGCCGAGCTCGAGGCGAGGGGCGTGCTCGACGACACGTTGGTGCTACTGACCTCCGATGAATCGCAGGGCCTGCGTGGAAAGACGGGTGACAAGCAGACTCGACTCAGTCAGAGCTGGGGTTTCTTGATCGCGATGTTGCCCGGAGGCGCGCAGTTGGGCATCGACACCCCGCAGGCGCAATTCGACATCGCGCTGTCGACGTTGGACTGGCTCGGTCTCGCCGACTACGCGCACGGATTCTCGGGGCGCAGCGTGTTTCGGCGGTATGCGAACCCACGCGCACTGGCATTCGGGAACACGTACTTCAATCGGGTGGGTGGCGTGGGTGCGGACGGTCAACTGGTGCTCTGCGGCGAGGATCTGAAGCGATGTGTGCGCGCGGCTACGGACGACCAGCGCCTGTTCAAGTACGGCGTTCGCCCACAGTACGCGGCCTCCGCAGGCGACCTCAGCTCGTTGCGCAGATCCGTGGGCGAGAGCCTGCGCATCTCCGGATCCCGGTCGAAGGCCGACGCGGAGGTTGCGTCGAGCGCCGCGCGCAACTTGCGCTTGATCGACGGGTCTGTGTTCCAGATTCGAGACGATGTCGACGATCTCCAGTGGGTCTTCGGCGGGCAGTACCTGTCTGTCCCTGCGAATTCTCGCATCGACGTAGATCTCGAAGTCGAGTTGGTCGGCGAAGCGGGCCGGATCGAAGTGCAGCACGCCTTGAAGGTGGAAGAGACGAATTTCTTCGTGGAGATGATTCCCGATATGCGGCCCGGCGATCGCTTCCACTTCCGCTACAGCTATTCGACTGTCGAACCGCTGAGTAGGCTCGGGAACTACCTGGTTGTAACGCGCCTGGACGGAAGCGGATTGAGCCTCGAACTGCCGCGTGCGCAGATGCAGATTCATTCCGAATCCGAAATCTCGGAACCAGCTCTCGTCGTCCATCAGATGGATATTGATCGCGCACCGGAGCTGGGCGATTCGAGGGGTGCGGCTCGGCGCTGACGATCGCCGCGATCGCCTACGAGGTGGTTTGCGCTGGGCTCCGCACGGCTCTCTGCGAGCGGTGGTTCTGGTATGTTGTCTGTCTATTCGAATCCTGGGGGGATCAGTATGCGCGATATCTACGGTTTTCAGGCTGCCGTACTAGCGGCGGGCCTTTGTCTTCTCACCGCGTGCGTCACCGACCCGTATACCGGCGAGAAAAAGATCAGCAAGGCGGTAACGGGTGCTGCGATAGGCGGCGCGACGGGCGCGGCAATCGGCGCGGCAACGGGCGGCAACCGCGGAAAGCGCGCGGGGATCGGCGCGGCCGCGGGTGTGCTCGCGGGTGGAGCGGTCGGGGCCTACATGGATCACCAGGAATCCAAACTCCGAGAGCAGCTACAGGGCACGGGCGTGAGTGTCACGCGCGACGGGGACGATCTGATCCTGAACATGCCCGGCAACATCACCTTCGAGGTCGATCAGTCCGCTATCCGCTCGGATTTCTACGACGTGTTGAACTCGGTCGTGCTCGTCGTGAAGGAATTCGACAAGACGAACATCGAGGTCTCGGGCTTCACGGACAGCACGGGATCCGATCAATACAACCAGGAGCTCTCGGAGCGCCGGGCCGGCAGCGTGGGTTCCTACTTCTCGTCACAGGGTGTCGCTTCGGGCCGGGTGTGGACGAAGGGATTCGGCGAGCGCTATCCCGTTGCGAACAACGACACCCCGGCTGGGCGCGAGCGCAATCGTCGCGTCGAACTGAAGCTGATACCGATCACATCCTGAGCGAGGTCTGCGGCTCCGCATGGCTCCACGCTGGAGCCGTGCGACGCTTCGCGTTCCGCCGTCGCGTAGGCGCGGCGATCAGTCGATCCCGAGGTTGTGGCGGATTCGCTCCTCGATCGGCTCGGTATTCGGCTCGAACGCGGCGCCCGTGATCTGCTCGAAGGCCTCGATGTAGCGGCGAGTTGCCTCGCAGCGCACGTCGACCGGGATCTCGGGGCACTGCCCCTCTCCCTTGTAGCCCTGATCGCCGAGCCAGACCCGCAGGTATTCCTTGTCGAGTTGCGTGGGATCCTCGCCTTGCGAGATCGCCCGCGCGTAACTGTCCTGGTGCCAGTAGCGGGAAGAATCGGGGGTGTGAATCTCGTCGATCACGACGATCTCGCCGTCGGCGTCGAGCCCCATCTCGTACTTCGTGTCGACGAGGATCAAGCCGCGAGAATCCGCCCATTTTCGCCCCTCGGCGAACAGTGCAGAGCCGATCCCAGCCGCCTTGTCGTAGAGTTCGGCGCTGATCTGCCCGCTCTCGATCAGCTCTTCGCGCGAGATCAGCTCGTCGTGGGCGCCGAGTTCGGCCTTGGTGGTCGGGGTGAGCAGCGACTCGGGCAGCGGATCGTGCTTGCGCATCCCGTCCTCGAGCACGTGGCCGCAGTACTCGCGATCGCCGCGGTCGTAGGCGGTCCAGATCGACGTCGAGCTCGAGCCCGTCAGGTAGGCGCGGTAGACGAACTCGACGGGCAGCGTCTTGCACTCGAGCACCTTCGAGACGTTGGGGTCCGGCACCTCGATCGAGGTGATTGCGGGCGATATCACGGGTCTTCTCGAACCAGAATGCCGCGAGCTGGTTGAGGATTTGCCCCTTGAAGGGCAGGGTGCTGACGACCACGTCGAAACAGCTCACCCGGTCGGTCGCCACGAGATAACGGTGTTCGCCGGAGATGTAGTTGTCGCGCACCTTGCCGGCCACGCGCGTGCCGAGGCCCGAGAACTGCGTCTCGCTCAGGGTGCGCTCACATTGGTCCCTCAGAAGTCCAAAATCGATGCCCACGGTTCCTCCCAGGTGCGTGACCGCAGTATGGGGTCAGACACCGCCGTAAGCGAATCCGAAGGATTCGCCAGCCATGCGCCGGATTGTGCGGCGCCATGTTCCATCTTCATATAACGCCTGGATGGGGTTGCGAGCAATACGAATCGCATCATTCCGAGGGAATTGGCGCATTTCGTGGCCGCGCTCGGCTTGTTCCGAGCGGCTCGCGTCGGTAAACTCGTCCCCGTTCCCGTTCGAAGAAGATGAGCAATTCCAGGGTGCTGGCAGCAAGTCGAGGCTGGTACCGCCCCCGAGGTTTCAGCTGTTTTCGGTAATCCAATTTCCAGGCTCGCTCGACGACCGCGACATGCGGTTTGCGTTCGACAGCGTCCTGAAGGCGAGCGCGCAGCTGGTCTGGCACAAGGAGCCGGAGCTCCCGCCGCAGACCCGCGCCGTCGTGCTGCCCGGGGGCTTTTCCTACGGCGACTACCTGCGCTGTGGGGCGATGGCCCAGTACTCACCCGTGATGGCCGCCGTTAGACGCTTCGCGGAAGCGGGCGGTCCGGTGCTCGGGGTCTGCAACGGTTTCCAGGTCCTTTGCGAGACCGGCCTGCTGCCGGGTGCGCTGCTGCGAAATCAGAACCTGCACTTCGGCTGCGAGTTCGTCGATCTGCGCGTCGAGCGCTCGAATCCGACGTTCACCTCTCGCGCAACCGCCGGGCAGGTGTTGCGCATCCCGATCAAGAATGGCGAGGGTGCCTATTTCGCGGCGCCGCAGGAGTTGGCGCGCCTCGAGGCGAACGGCCAGGTCGTGCTGCGCTATTGCGACGAGAACGGTGCAGTCGATGGGGCCTCGAATCCCAACGGCTCGGTGGCGAACATCGCGGGGATCACCAATGAGCGCGGAAATGTGTTTGGCTTGATGCCCCACCCCGAACACGCGGTCGAAGCTGCGATTGGCGGAACCGATGGCCTCTTCTTGCTCGGCTCGCTCGTCGATGCGGTTCGTGCTGCGGGGGCCGAGCGATGAGTGACTGCAAGGAGCCCGTCGTCGATCTCGCGCTTGCACGCGAGCACGGGCTCACCGACGAAGAGTACGCGCGCATCGTCGAAATCCTCGGCCGGACTCCGAGCTTTCCGGAGCTCGGGATCTTCTCCGTGATGTGGTCCGAACACTGCTCGTACAAGTCGAGCAAGAAATACTTGAAGACATTGCCGACCCAGGGGAAGTGCGTCCTCCACGGGCCGGGCGAAAATGCCGGCGTCATCGACATCGGAGACGGCCTGGCCGCCGTCTTCAAGATCGAGAGTCACAACCACCCCTCGTTCATCGCGCCCGTGCAGGGGGCGGCGACGGGCGTGGGCGGGATTCTCCGCGACGTGTTCACGATGGGTGCGCGACCGATCGCAAACCTCGACTCGCTGCGCCTCGGCCCGCTCGACCAGCCGCTGCACCAATATCTGTTGGCCGGGGTCGTCGAGGGCGTCGGAAGCTACGGCAACGCCGTAGGTGTTGCCACCGTCGGTGGGGAGACTCAGTTTCACGCGTGCTACGCAGGGAATATCCTCGTGAACGCGTTCAACCTGGGCATCATCGAGACCGACAAGATCTTTCTCGCGCGCGCGACGGGCGTGGGCAATCCCGTCATGTACGTCGGCAGCAAGACCGGGCGCGACGGGATCCACGGCGCGGGCCTGCTCGCGTCGGCGGAGTTTCGACGCGGAGAGCGAGGCCAAGCGTCCGACCGTGCAGGTCGGGGATCCGTTCACCGAAAAGTGTCTGATCGAGGCCTGCCTCGAGTTGATGGCGACGGATGCGGTGGTGGGTATCCAGGACATGGGCGCGGCGGGACTCACCTGTTCGTCTTTCGAGATGGCCAGCCTATCGGGTACTGGGATCGCACTGGATCTCGACGCGGTCCCGCAGCGCGAGACCGGCATGATCCCCTACGAGTTGCTGCTGTCCGAGAGCCAGGAGCGCATGCTGCTGGTCGCCCAGGCGGGACGCGAAGAAGAAGTGGCCGAGATCTTCCGGCGCTGGGATCTCGACGTCGCGGTGGTCGGGCGCGTGACCGACGACGGGCGAATGCGGATCCAATGGAAGGGCGAGACGGTCGTCGATATTCCGGTCGATCCGGTTGCGAAGAGTTCACCCGAGCTCGATCGCCCGGTCGCGCGCCCCGCGGACCTCGGCGAACGACAGAAGCTCGACCTCGCCTCGGTCGCGCCCGAAGAGGATTTCGAGGCGGCGCTGTCTGAACTGCTCGGCTCGCCGAATCTCGGGTCGAAGGAGTGGATCTATCGCCAGTACGATCAACTCGTGCAGGGTGATACGGTGATCCGGCCCGGTGGCGACGCGGCTTTGGTCCGCGTCCGCGACCGAGACGGCGATCCGACCGCGAAGGGGCTCGCGATGTCGGTCGACTGTAACCCGCGTTGGTGTTGGCTCGATCCGCACGTGGGCGCGATGGCCGCCGTCGCCGAGGCCGCCCGCAACGTCGCCTGCACGGGAGCGCGCCCGCTCGCGCTCACGAATTGCCTGAATTTCGGCAGCCCCGAGCGACCGGAGATCATGTGGGAATTCGCAGAGGCGACCCGCGGAATCTCCGAAGCCGCTGTAGCACTCGAGACGCCCGTAGTTTCGGGCAATGTCTCGTTCTACAACGAGACGTCGGGGCGCGCGATCTACCCGACGCCGACGATCGGGGTCGTCGGGCTGCTCGAGAACTGGGAGCGCCACGCGGTTTCGCACTTTCCCGCAGCCAGGCCTGTCGATCGTGCTGCTCGGCGAAAGTCGCGAGGAGCTCGGCGGCAGCGAGTGGCTCGCGCAGCGGCGCGGCCTCGAGGCGGGCCTGCCCCCGGCGGTCGATCTCGCGCACGAAAAGCGCCTCCACGGCCTGCTCGCAGCCGGCGTGGAGCGCGGCCTGATCCGCAGCGCTCACGACGTTTCCGATGGCGGGCTCGCGGTGGCGTTCGCGGAGTGTGCGTTTACCGGGCCAGAACTCGTGGGTGCTACGGTTCGGCTTACGGGTACCATCCGGCCCGACGCACTGCTCTTTGGGAGAATCGACCGGCAGGGTCGTCGCGACGACCTCGGACGCGAATGCGCTGATCGAACTCGCGCAGCAATCCGGAGTCCCCGCGGAGTGCGTCGGTGAAACCGGAGGCGAACGGTTGTCGGTTGGACCCATCGAAGGGAGAGCCGTGGCTCGACGTCGAAGTCGCGTCACTCTGCGAACGCTGGCGGGACGCCATCCCGCGCAGGTTGGGAGAATCGTGAGCCGCAGACTGATCGAGATCGATCCCACGCTCGAGCGAGAGCTCGCCGAAGAACTCCATCGCGATCGCTTTCACGACGAGTGCGGCGTGGTCGGGATCCAGGGCCATTCAGAGGCCGCCAACATCGCCTACCTGGGCCTTTACGCCCTGCAGCACCGCGGGCAGGAGAGCTCGGGGATCGTCACCACAGACGGCGGTGAGCACCGCGTACACCGTGCGATGGGTCTGGTCGCTGACGTCTTCAACGAGAAGACCCTGCGCAAGCTGCCGGGCCGTATGGCGATCGGTCACGTTCGCTATTCGACAGCCGGCGGTAGCCAGATCCGCAACGCGCAGCCGTTTTGCGCCACGACCGACGGCGGGCCGGTTGCGATCGCCCACAATGGCAACCTCGTCAACGCCTTCGCGATTCGCCGCGAGCTCGAGGGCCGCGGCGCGATCTTCAGCACTACGGCCGATAGCGAGACGATCGTCCAGCTGCTCGCGCGATCCCGCGAGCGCACCCAGGAAGAGCGTTTGATCGACGCGCTTTCGCGGGTCAAGGGTGCGTTCAGTCTGGTCTTGATGACGGGCGACTCGCTGATCGCCGTGCGCGATCCCCACGGATTTCGCCCCCTTTGCCTCGGACGTCTCGATCGCGCCTGGGTGGTGGCGAGCGAAACCTGCGCACTCGATCTGATCGGAGCCGAGTACGACCGAGACCTGGAGCCGGGTGAGGTCGTGGTCATCAAGCGCGGGCGGATCCGCACCCTGCGTCCATTCATGCAGAAGGTGAAAGAGCGCTTCTGCATCTTCGAGTACATCTACTTTGCGCGACCCGACTCGAATCTCAACGGCCACAACGTCTACGTCTATCGAAAAGAGTTGGGCCGACTGCTCGCGCGCGAGCACCCGGTAAACGCCGATCTGATCGTGCCGGTTCTCGACTCGGGCAACACCGCAGCGCTCGGTTACGCGGAGGAGATCGGCATCCCGTACGAGCAGGCGATGATTCGCAACCACTACGTGCGTCGCACCTTCATCGAGCCCACACAATCGATCCGGCACTTCGGTGTCAAGGTAAAACACAACGCGGTCGCGAGCGTCTTGAAGGGCAAGCGCGTGGTGCTGGTCGACGACTCGATCGTGCGCGGGACCACCCTGATCAAGCTCGTGACGATGCTGCGCAACGCCGGCGCGGCCGAAGTCCACCTGCGGATTTCCGCGCCGCCGACCGTCGGACCCTGCCACTACGGGATCGACACACCCACGCGCGACGAGTTGATTGCGAACAACCACAGCGTCGACGAGATCTGCCAGATCATCGGCGCGGACTCGCTCCGCTACCTCTCGCTGGAGGGGTTGCGAAGAAGCGCCGAGCCGCTCAAGAGCGGTTTCTGCGACGCCTGTTTCTCCAACGAATACCCGGTCGAGGTGGATAGCAGCGACAAGATCCCCCAGCTCTCGCTGTTCCGGGCCGTCGAGGACGACGACGGCTGAAAGCCCGCTGGTGCCGCGCCGCTCGCTTCTTTGAAAACTTGAATATTTTCAATAATTTATAAAGATACTTGCGTGCCGCGGTGACTTCGACCCAGCGCGCGCGACCCGATTTCAGCGCCTTTCAGAAGTTGAGCGCTGGGCCCCGTCGGCCGATAACCCGAGCGGGACAGTTTGTTTTGTCGAGAGAGGGACCACTGTGGGCGCCCCTACTAGGGTATTCCAGCTGGAGTTCGCGAGCGCGGAGGAATTCCAGCAAGAACACACCGCCAATCTCGTGAATGGCGGCGTGTTCATTGCGACGTTGGATCCCGCAACGCCGCGCGAACCGGTGTCCGTCGAGCTCTCTCTCGCGGGCCAGCCCAAGAAGATTCGACTCGACGGAGAGATCGTTCACATCGTGCCGCCCGAAATGGCGGAAGCCGGCGCAGTGCCGGGTGTGGCGGTTCAGTTTGGCTGCACGCAGACGGCGCTGCGAGCGGCCCTGGAACCGTTCGTCCAGGCGGCCGGAGCGCCTCCTCACAAGCCGCCCGATTCCGGGCGCCGGAAGGCGCCACGCGTGCCCGCTCAGGTGCCGATCCGGATCAAGGCGCCGGGGATCTCGCTATCCGGCCGCACCCGCGACATCAGCCTCTGCGGCGTGCTGGTTTCGATCCCGGGCGATTCGATGCCCGTGGGCACACGGGTTCAGCTAATGATCGAACATCCGAGTAACGGTGCGTCGTTCGGTGTAGACGCGACCGTAACCCGCCAGATCGCGAGCAAGGGCGGTGTGGTTGCGCTCGCGATCGAGTTCGATCCAGCTCCCGAGCGACAGGATGAGCTGCACACTTTCATCGCCGATGTCCAGAGCGCCGAGCACAGCCGGCGCCTGGGCGGAATGCACGGTTCACTGACGGAGATCGGGCCGCAGAACCTGCTCCAGATGCTCGGCAAGACGGCGCCCCACGGAACCCTGACCGTCACCCGCGAAAACGAGGAGGCGGTCATCGGCTTCGAGGGCCAGATGTTGTGTTATGTGCAGCTCGGGTTGATCAGCGGAATGAAGGCGCTGACGCGCGTGCTGGGTTGGGACGAGGGCACGTTCGAATTTCATGCCCGCCTCGAGCCGATGATGACCGAAGATTCGCCGATGCTGCTCGACGCTGCGCTGCTCGAAGCCACCCGCAACCTCGACGAACTGGGAACGCTCGATCTCGGCGTGCTCTCGCCCGACGCCAAGGTGCACTTTCAATCCCTGCCGGCGGGGCCCGGTGGGGCGGAAAACTCCAAGGTCGAAGACGCGATACTCGATCTCGCGCGAGGTGAGTTTACGATCCGGCGCATCCTCGACATGATCCCTGAGCCCGATGTGGAGATCCTGCGGGCGCTCACCTTCCTCG
>PVMK01128841.1_pt1 | contig 71557 bp, 59 predicted proteins | sample 1853481 | NCBI WGS metagenome assembly PVMK01 (sample SAMN08533507, study PRJNA380276) | Marine sediment metagenome, whole genome shotgun sequencing project.
GATTAATACGTCCCGGGGTGAACTGGTTGAGGAAGCCGCCCTGGTGTCTGCCATGGATAAGCGTGGAATGGGGGCCGGCCTGGATGTATGCAGTAACGAGCCGGGAGCTGGTGACAACATGTTCAATTCTGTGCTGGCCAGCACGAATTCCACGATTATCCATGGCAGAAACCAGGGCGGCTTCATCAACCAGTTCACCCCGGGATGTATTAATCAGGATGGCACCTTCTTTCATCTGGCTGAGAAATTCAGTGTTGACCATAGCGATGGTCTCTTCGGTTGCAGGCATATGCAGACTGATAACATCACAGGTTTCCAGTAAAAGCCGCTGACTATCAAGCTGGGTAAAACCTGCATCGCTGATACGTTGTTCGGTGGTTATGCTTCGACCGTCCTTGGCAATACAATACAATTTCATTCCAAATGCCCTGGCCCGGTCCGCAACCGCCATACCGATGGCACCAAGCCCCAGGATCCCGATACTCCGCCCATATAAGCCGCGAGCCACGGAATACTGTTTTTTATTCCAGGTATGGCTTCTAAGATCTGATACGCTCGCTGCGATATGCCTGTCTATTGAAATGATCAGGCCAATCACCAGCTCAGCCACGGCGATCGCATTGGCACCTGGCACATTGCACACACGTACTCCCTGGGTGCCAGCATGGGCTTTATCTATGGTATTGGTTCCGGCGCCTGCGCGTATCACCAGTTTAAGTGCGGTTGCGGCGTCCAGGGTGGCGGCAGTGACTTTTGTGCTTCGGACAATCAAAATCTCATGGTCAGCAATGGCATCAGCCAATGTATCTCCGTCAAGGGACGGTTGTATGGTCAGGCTGTGTCCGTTACCGGTCAGTGTCTCCGCATGGGACTGGGGGAAGCTATCGGCGATCAGTATTTTCATGGTGGTGGGAAATGTTCTGTTTGGTCAGAGAGTGGTCTAATTAGTCTTGATTCGTATCCGCATCAGGTTTCTGGCTAATCCAGGGCGTCGAAGTCTAGTTTATTTATCAGCTGAGCGCGCCCGGATAATAGCAAAATTGTCGCCTGTCTTGTGCTGGTTGTCGTATAGAGACAATCAGGAAAATTATGAAAATCATTAACCAGGCAAATGTCCTGGGGGAGTCTGCCATGGCCGTAGGGTTCAATACATAGTCCATCAAAACCACAAAAGGTGTGGCCACTACCGAATACGGCCAGGCTATCTGCAGCGGCTAATGTCAACGCGGCTGAGCTGGACCAGTTTTGGTCCAGGTGTCGCCCTGTGGGGTGTTGAATCGTTAACCGGGCTGGAATTCAGCGAGGATTCGCAACATTCGGCGAAGCGGCTCCGCAGCGCCCCACAAAAGCTGGTCACCCACAGTAAATGCGGACACAAAGCCTGGTTCAATGTTGAGTTTGCGAATCCTGCCCACCGGAATGTCGAGGGTGCCGGTAACGGCGGCTGGAGTAAGCTTGTTCAGCGACGGTTCTCTTTCATTTGCTACCACATATACCCAGTCATTGGCATCGCCAAGAATCCCTTCAATTTCATCCAGGGGCAGGTCCTGTTTCATCTTTATGGTGAATGCCTGGCTGTGGCAGCGCATTGTGCCAACTCTGATACAAGTGCTCTCGATTGGAATCGGAGCGTCATTTCTGCCCAGTATCTTGTTGGTTTCCACCGATCCCTTCCATTCTTCGCGACTGGTTCCCGAATCCAGGTCTTTGTCGATCCAGGGTAACAGGTTGCCAGCAAGGGCATAGCCAATTTCATCTTTTTCCAGGTCATCGGAGCGAATTGTGTCGATGACATTTTGATCAACATCCAGAATTGAGCTGGACGGTTGTGAAAGCAGGTTTCGGGCGCGATCATGAACGTCTCCCATCTGTGTAATCAGTTCGCGCATTTGCCGGGCGCCGCCGCCGGAAATAGCCTGGTAGGTCATTACCGTCATCCATTCCACCAGGTTGGCATTGAACAGGCCGTCCAGTGCCATCATCATCAGCGCGACAGTACAGTTTCCACCAATAAAGTCTTTCTGTCCGCTGGCCAGGCCCTGTTCGATAACCGGCAGGTTTACCGGATCGAGGATAATACTCGAACCAGGTGCCATACGAAGCGTGGAGGCAGCGTCGATCCAGTATCCGTTCCAACCCTGTTGCCTCAGCTTTGAATGAACTGTGCTGGTGAAGTCACCGCCCTGACAGGTCACAATCACATCCAGTTTTAGCAGTGAATCGAGATCGCTGGCGTCCGTTAAAGCCTGGCTGCCCCGCCCGATATTCGGTCCCGGTTGCCCGGTCTGGGAGGTGGTATAGAAAACGGGTTCTTCAATGATTGAAAAATCGTTTTGTTCGCGCATCCTTTGCAGGAGTACCGAACCTACCATACCTCGCCATCCGACGAATCCAACACGGTTGAGTTTCATTTCAAAGTCTCTATTTGTCTTCGAGAATTTACGGGCGACGAATTATACTGATTTCCGATGGAAAATCTTTAATTTTCAATGAAATCCCTTAAATAAAGGCTTGTAGATTAAAAGGCTGGTGGATAGAATACGCCACCCCGATTGCGGGGATACGGTGTTTCGAGGTTTGCCAAGGGAATCTTCTGTTAGCAGCACACATTCAAGGCTTACTTCGACACAGGTAATATTATACTTTTATAGAGGAAAATCATGGCCTTAACTGCCCAGGATAAAGCCGCTGTTGTTCAGGAACACCAGCGTTCAGACGGTGATACTGGATCTCCGGAGGTTCAAGTCGCGTTAATGACGGCGCGCATTCAGGATCTTTCAGATCATTTTAAAACCCACATCCACGATCATCATTCTCGACAGGGACTGCTTCGGCTAGTCAATCATCGCCGAAAATTGTTGAGTTATCTAAAAAGAACTGACGTAGAACGCTATCGCGCACTCATCAGTAAGCTGGGCCTGCGTAAATAGACGCGCCCACTCTCAAATCAGGAGAATCAAAATTGAATAAAATAGTGAAGACCTTTCAGTATGGTCAGCAAGAAGTGCGCCTGGAGACCGGTGCTGTGGCCAGACAGGCTCACGGTGCGGTAGTGACCAGTATTGGCGACACCGTAGTCATGGTAACCGTAGTTGGAAGGAAAGAAGGAAGCGGAAGAGATTTTTTGCCCTTGACCGTCGAATTCGAAGAGCGAACCTATGCCGCCGGTAAAATACCTGGCGGATTTTTTAAGCGTGAAGGACGGCCATCTGAAAGCGCCATCCTTACCTGCCGACTCATAGATCGACCGATTCGCCCATTATTTGCGGATGGTTTTATGAATGAAGTCCAGGTTATCGCTACGGTAATGTCCATCGACCCGGAAATAAATCCTGATATCGTTGCCCTGATCGGCACTTCCGCAGCCCTTGAAATCTCGGGATTGCCTTTCAATGGCCCAATCGGTGCGGCAAGGGTTGGATTTGTTAACGGTGAATACGTTCTTAATCCAACAAAAACAGTCCTGGATGAAGATTCAGACCTGAACCTTGTCATTGCGGGAACCGAGTCGGCTGTACTCATGGTTGAATCCGAAGCCAATGTTCTGAGCGAAGAGCAGATGCTGGGTGCAGTCATGTTTGGTCATGAGCAGAGCCAGAATGTGATCAATGCCGTCAAGGAACTGGGCCAGGAAGCCGGTAAGGAAAAATGGGACTGGCAGCCCATAGAAAAAGATTCGTCCATCGCTACCCGGGTGGCGGAATTGGCTGGAGACCGCATTACCAGCGCCTATGCAATTTCCGACAAAGCCGAGCGACAGGCTGCCTTGTCTGAAGTCAAAGAAAGCATCAAGGAAGCGATGTGTCCTGCTGATGCAGAGGAAGATATTTCGGCCGAAGTGGTTGCAGAAATAAAGTCTCTCGAGAAAAGCTATGTCAGGGGACGTATTATTTCCGGGGAAGCTCGGATTGATGGACGCGATACCCGTACTGTCCGACCCATCAGTATTGAAACGGGTGTTCTGCCAAGAACCCATGGCTCAGCCAAATTTACCCGTGGTGAAACCCAGGCTATCGTTGTAGCTACCCTGGGTACTGACCGTGATTCCCAGATTGTTGACGCCCTGGATGGAGATTTTCGTGACACCTTTATGCTTCACTATAATTTCCCGCCATATTGCGTAGGAGAAACCGGCAGGGTGGGTTCGACAAAGAGAAGGGAAATTGGCCACGGTAAATTGGCCAAGCGCGCGATCATGGCAGTAATTCCCAGTCAGGAAGAGTTTCCCTACACCATTCGCGTCGTTTCTGAGATCACCGAGTCGAACGGATCCAGTTCAATGGCCACTGTCTGCGGCACCAGCCTTGCACTAATGGATGCCGGTGTTAACACCAAAGCGCCTGTGGCGGGTGTTGCAATGGGCTTGATTAAGGAAGGCGATGATTATGCAGTGCTGACCGACATTCTCGGTGATGAAGATCATCTCGGCGATATGGACTTCAAGGTTGCCGGAACAATGGAAGGGATTACTGCCCTGCAAATGGATATCAAGATTGACGGCATTACCCGGGAAATTATGGAGCGCGCCCTGGAACAGGCAAAAGAAGGGCGGATTCACATCCTTGAAGAAATGAACAAGGTTCTTTCTGCCCCGCGGGAAGAAATGTCAGAATATGCACCACGAATCGTTACTATTACTATTAATCCTGAAAAAATACGGGATGTTATTGGTAAGGGCGGATCAGTGATACGTGCCCTGTCAGAAGAAACCGGGGTCAGTATCGACATCGACGATGACGGCACGATAAAAATTGCTTCTACAGACAATGCTGCCGCCCAGGAGGCGATTCGCCGTATTGAGCAAATTACAGCTGACGTTGAGGTTGACTCAATCTACGACGGCAAAGTAGTGCGGCTTATGGACTTCGGTGCATTTGTTAATATCCTTCCAGGACGTGATGGTCTGGTTCATATTTCTCAGATTTCAAATGAAAGGGTGAATCAGGTCAGCGACGTACTAAAGGAAGGTGACCAGGTTCGTGTTAAAGTCCTGGAAGTGGACAAGCAGGGCAGGGTTCGACTCAGCATGAAGGCGCTGGAAGGGGCCTGACAGGCTGAGCAAACCGGCAGCGCCAACTACACTGGCAATTCAGATAAGTTTCCCGGGTTTTTCAATACCCGGGAAACTATGGTACATTTTGCCGGCATATCTGTAGTTTGACAACCCATGGTTGATACCGAATCCATTCACGCTGAACCCCAACCCCTGTCACCTGTGGAAACGGCAGGCGAAATCCTTGCTTCTGCAAGAAAGGGCTGGGATCTTACCCTCGAAGAAGTTGCAGAAAATCTTAACCTTGGTGTAGATGTTATCCGCGCGCTGGAAAGGAACGAATACGGTGATCTTCCAGGGGCAACATTTGTTAAAGGATACCTGCGATCCTATGCCAACCTGCTCAGGCTCAATCCGGAAGAAGTTATCGCTACTGTTGACATTCAACCCGAAAAACTGCCGGATATCCTGTCATCACGGCGAACAGTTAAACTCAAGGTAAAAACCAGGGTACGGAAAAGAAGCAAGAGCCGGTCATTTCTAAAAGGCCTGATGTTCCTGATTCTATTTTTCGTTCTGGTTCTGTTCGGGCTTAACCAGTGGTCGCGGCTGGACCTCGATACACAGGGACTCGCAGAACTGTTCAAGCTGCCATCAGGAGAATCTGATTCTGGCTCCAGGGATGAAAATGAAATAGTTTTTCCGAACGAGGATGATACCGGTTCAGGCGGGAATGAACCCAAGCAGGCCTTGATTCGAATCGAATAGGTCGATCGTATCCTGATTCCGCCTCGATCGAGGCAACCCCTGGCCAGTTAATTCCGATAGTTTCATTTTTCGCAAGGGACGCAGGTTTATCCCGTCAGGACCTTGCCGTGACCCTTGAGGCGTTTTGCCTATTGGTTTCTTCAGAATCCAGAAGAGGCAGGCGAATCACAATTCTCAGTCCGGGAGTATTGTCTTCCAGGGTAATAGTTCCATTGTGCAGCCCTATGACCGCCGACACCATACTGAGGCCGAGGCCATTTCCGCTGCTGCCACGACTTTGGTCCAGTCTATAAAATCTTCGGAAAACATTGTCTCTTTCTGAAGCCGGAATTCCGGGGCCGTTATCGGCGATGGTTACAATCAGGTCAGTGCTCAACCTGATCAGTGAAATGGACAGGTTTCCATTATCCGGAGTATATTTGATTGAATTTTCAATCACATTTGCGAATGCCTGGAAAAGCAGGTCCCGATCTCCGCTAGATGTGATGTTTGCCTCGAGTGTTTTTTCCAGTACCTGGTTTTTTTCTTCAACAAGAGGATCATAAAATTCAACGATATCCTCGACTAACTGGGTGAAGTCCACATCTGCAAATCCGGCTTTTACCTGCCCAGCCTCAATTCTCGCTATTCGCAGCAATGCATTGAAAGTACCCAGCAGCGAGTCAGCTTCCTTGATTGACTGTTCAAGGTTAATTGCAGATTTTGAAGAAGGATCTTCCTGGAGCCTGGCTTCCTCGAGGTGCTGCCGCAACCGGGCAAGTGGTGTTCGCAGGTCATGGGCGATGTTATCGGACACCCTGCGAATGTCTTCCATCAGCATCTGGATACGATCCAGCATTTGGTTGAGGTTGTCTGCAACCTGGTCGAAATCATCGTTTCGACCGGTTACCGGAACCCTGCGAGACAGATCTCCAGACATAATGCTTTTGGTTGTCTGGTTGATTCTCTCTATTTTCCTGACCGTACGTCGACTAAGCACCAATCCTCCAATAAAGGCCAGCAATACCATGATTACAAGGCCCCAGGTTAATGCCTGGACGATACGCCGTTTCGCTTCAGTTAGCTGATGAATATCCCTGCCAACCAGCAGGCCATGATCTCCCGGGAGTCGGAAAATCTTGGCCCTTGCCAGGTGGGTTTCGTTGGTCTGCTCATTGATTTCCAGCCGAAACTCGATCCAGTCATTGTTTATGGAAGCATTCTTGGGCCAGCGGTCAAGATTACCCACCAGCGGTTGCAGCGTAAACGTGGTCAGGAGATAAATCGAGTTGCCCGTTGCCTGTTGCCGATTGACTCGTTCGGCAATGAGCTCTGTAAGGCCCTGTAAACCCTCCTGGTCATACCTTTCCGCGAGCCCCTGTATCTCTGCCTGTATGGTACTGTCCATCTGCTGGGTCATGTACGATGCAGTAAAAATGTAGAAAAAGTAGAACAGGAACAGCGTCGATGTGCTGTAAATAATGGCGTAGAGCAACGCCAGCCTGAAAGTATAGCTGTGAAACAAGCTACGTTTTTGAAGCACGAAGTATGTAGCCCGCTCCCCGCACGGTGTTCAACATCGGGGTATCAAAACTTTTATCAATTTTTCCTCTAAGCCGGCTGATATGTACATCGATTACGTTTGTCTGTGGGTCGAAATTGTAGTCCCACACATTTTCAAGCAGCATGGTTCGTGTAACAACCTGGTTGCTATGCCGCATCAGGTATTCGAGCAAACGAAATTCCCGGGGTTGCAGGTCAATCAAGGTATCACCGCGTTTTACTTCTCGCGCAAGCAGATCCATTTCTAGCTCCCCGGCGACCAGGGTTGTTTCCTGGGATTCTGCGGAGGCACGTCTTGCCAGTGCTTCGAGTCGGGCCAGCAGTTCTGAAAATGCGAATGGCTTGGTCAGGTAGTCATCACCACCGGCTTTGAGACCCTCTACCCGGTCATCAACATTACCGAGGGCGCTCAGTATCAGAGCAGGGGTGTTGTTATTCTGTTCGCGCAGGCGAGCCACCACGGTAAGCCCATCCATGACCGGCAACATCCTGTCGATAATCAGCACCTGGTAATTTTCCGCCATGGCCATGCTCAGCCCCTGGTCGCCCTGGACCGCGATGTCCGCGGTGTGTCCACCTTCTACCAGGCCTTTTTGTATATATGCGGCTGTGGCTTCGTCGTCTTCAATTAGCAGTACATGCATAGTCTGTATTGTCGTTGAGTAGTTACCAGAATTAGTTTCTGAATAAAGTAATTGCGTCCCAGGTTGGGTAACCGTCCGGGACAATAGTTACTCCGATTGTAGCGCAGTTTATTTTAATGCAAATTTGATTATCATACGATGATGAATCCATTACCGAAAGTTAAGCATTACTCGGTTAAATCCGAGCTTAACAAGGCAATCAAACTGGACCCGGGACTTGATGTTCTCGTGAACCGGCTCGGCTACCCTGCCGCCAGAAAGAGAGGAGCTGATTTCACGACCCTGGCGAGGATAATCAATTCACAGCAATTGTCTACCCATGCTGCCGCAGCAATCTGGTCCAGGCTTGAAGAATCCTGTCATGGTTCGGTAACTCCGCAAGAAATTCTCGAACGGACGATCCCACAGTTAGGGGAAGCCGGGCTCTCAAAAATGAAAATTGAGTATATAAGGGGCCTTGCTGAAAGGATTCACTGTGGTATTTTTGAGTTCGAGAGCCTGATAGCTCTACCGGACCACAGGGTAATATCTGAATTGGTGAAAATCAGGGGTATGGGGGTCTGGTCGGCGGAAATATTTGCCATGTTTGCCCTGGGGCGGCGCAATTTCTATCCGGCGCGAGACCTGGCACTTCAGGTTGCGGTTCAGCGATACGCAGGGCTGGAAGCGCGGCCCGATGAAAAGACAGTCAAAAACTACAGCGAAAGGTGGGCGCCGCACCGCAGTTCAGTCGCGCTCCTTATGTGGAAATACTATGGCTCAACAACGCTGGATTGAAGCAGTACTGGGGTGCCAGGCATAAAAAAAGGAGGGGTGTAATACCCTCCTTTTACCTGGGAAAATGCGACAGTTAGTGGGACAGAATCTGGCTGAGGAAAAGCTGGGTCCGCTCGTGCTGTGGATTATCGAAGAATTCGTGGGGATTATTCTCCTCGATAATTTGTCCCTCGTCCATAAAAATGACTCGATCGGCTGTCGCTTTTGCGAATCCCATTTCGTGGGTTACGACTAACATGGTGATCCCTTCATTGGCCAGCTCGATCATTACATCAAGCACTTCCTTGATCATTTCCGGATCAAGCGCAGATGTCGGTTCATCGAACAGCATGATGCGGGGACGCATACACAGACTTCGCGCTATAGCGACACGTTGTTGCTGGCCGCCTGAAAGCTGGCCGGGGTACTTGTTGGCCTGTTCGGGGATTTTTACCCGTTCCAGATACTGCATGGCGGTTTCTATAGCTTCAGCTTTGGGTGTCTTACGCACCCAGATGGGTGCCAGGGTACAGTTTTCCAGCACGGTTAAATGCGGAAACAGGTTAAAGTGCTGGAACACCATACCGACTTCCCGCCGTACCGCCTCGATGTTTTTGAGATCGTTGGTCAGCTCGGTACCGTCTACGATGATGTCGCCTTGCTGGTGTTCTTCCAGTCTGTTAATACAGCGAATCACGGTGGATTTTCCAGACCCGGAAGGGCCGCAGACAACGATTTTTTCACCCCGGGCAACATCGAGGTTAATATCCTTGAGGACATGGAAATCGCCGTACCATTTATGCATGCCTTTAATTTTTATCGCTAATTCGCCATCGCCTGCATTCGTTTGTCCACCAGGGTTTTGTGATTGATCAGTCATAATTATGTACCGTTAATATGTTTTATCTTTGTGGTAATTTATCTTTTGTGCTCGGTCTGCAATTTTCCTTCAAGGTACAGAGAGTATCTGGCCATGAAAAAGCAGGAAACGAAGAAGAACAGGGCAACGAATAAATACACTTCGTTTGAAAGCCCGGTCCACTTGGTGTCGGCGAGGGATGCACGCCCTATTCCCAGCGGGTCAAAAAGGCCAATAATTATGACCAGGGTAGTATCCTTGTACAGCCCTATAAAGGTATTTACGATTCCCGGGATGGAAATCTTAATCGCCTGGGGCAAAACAATCAGTCTCATCGATGGCCAGTATTTCAGACCCATGGCATCCGCCGCTTCGAATTGTCCCCTGGGAATGGCCTGTAATCCGCCCCGGATGACTTCCGCCATGTATGCCGAGGCAAATAATGTGACCATGATGAGAACCCTTAACAACAGGTCAAACGTTGTTCCCTTGGGCAGGAAGTAGTTCAACATGGTGGACGCCACAAACAGCAGTGTAATCAACGGTACTCCGCGGATGAACTCGATAAATCCCACCGCAAAAATTCGTATGATAGGGAGTTTCGACTGTCGCCCCAATGCCAGGAAAATGCCGATAGGCAGTGAAAATGCGATGCCGGTTACGCCAATAACCAGGGTCAACATGATGCCGCCGAATTTATCCGTATCCACCGGTTCCAGGCCAAATCCACCCAATAGCAGCCAGCCTGCAATGAATGGGAACAGGCAGGTGAAATAAAGGCCATACTTGCGATGCGGTGCCTTGTCCCACAATACCGGAACTAGGGCAGCAATAAGCAGCAAGAAAGTAATGTTTACCCGCCAGCGTTCCTCCAGGGGGTAAAACCCATAGGTAAACAGTCTCAATCGTTCACCTATGAATGCCCAGCATGCGCCATCGGCCTGTGCCTTGCAATCCTCACGATTCTCCCCGGTAAAAGCCGCATCCAGCAAGAACCAGTCCAGGGCAGGCGGTATCACTTTATAGAGAAACCAGACAGCCAGAACGGTCATGATAATGTTGGCGGGCGAAGAAAGCAGGTTCTCCCTTACCCAGTGCACGGGGCCTACGGTGGATGATGGCGGTGGCAGGTCAGGATGTTTGCCGATTTCGTGTGTTTGATCAGTCATAATAATTCTCCTACCGCTCCACCAGCTTGATTCGTTTGTTGTACCAGTTCATTGCTGAAGAAATGAGCAGCGACAGCACCAGGTAGATCAGCAACACAATACTCATGCATTCCATCTCACGACCGGTCTGGTTCAGGGAAATCCCGCCAATGGTCGCAACCACGTCCATATATCCAATGGCTACTGCGAGCGAGGAATTTTTTGTAACATTTAAATACTGGCTGGTCAGCGGCGGGACGATAATCCTCATTGCCTGGGGTATAACCACCAGGTTTAACACCCGGCCTCGACTGAGGCCAAGCGCGGATGCGGCTTCTGTTTGTCCATAGCTTACCGCGACAATTCCCGCGCGGACTATTTCCCCGATAAATGCAGCGGTGTATCCGGATAGCGCCAGCCACAGCGCGATAAATTCCGGCCTGATTACCATACCGCCCTTGAAGTTAAATCCTTTCAGTTCCGGAATATTCCACACAATCGGGCTGCCAAGAATAAAATAAGCGATGAAGGGAATGCCTATTACTGCACCAACCCCGATCAGGGCTACCGGATAATGTTTTCCTGTTTGATCCTGTACTTTTTGCGCATGAATTCTGAACCAGAGCATAAAAACAACCCCGGCGACAAACAGCCCGAAAACAATCCAGAACAGCGGCTCAAATTCGGGTTTCGGTGTGAATAATCCCCGGTTGGTTAAAAATGCAGTGTCGCCAAAATTCATTGCGTTCTTGGGAACGGGCAATGAGTGGACTATCAAGCCGTGTACAAGAAGAATATGAAGCAGGACAGGTACATTCCGCACATATTCTATATATACATAGGCCAGCTTGTTGGTTAGCCAGTTTTTGGAAAGCCGCAGTACGCCGAGTGTAAACCCTAACAAGCTGGACAGGATAATTCCGCATACCGCCACAAGCAAGGTGTTGATAATACCCACCAGCATGGCCCGGAAATGGGTAGACTGGGAACTGTATTCAATAAAATGCTGGTTTATATCGTAGTTGGAACTTTGTGTGAGAAATTTGAAACTGAAACCTTTGCCGATGGCATCAAGGTTGACCGCCGCGTTTCGAATCATCGAGGCAAAAAAACCAAGTATCAGGACCAGCGCAATAACCTGGATAATGACAGCTCGTGTTTCTTTGTCATACCACAGTCGGGTGATTGCGTTTCTCTGGGGTAAGGCTGCTTCACTCATATTTATACCCGCTTACCGTTTCTATCGGATTTTTGGCCCGTAAATCGGTAAAATTTTTGGTGATTATGGTTCGCTGGTTATCAGGGGGTGTTCTTGTAAACCGGCGAAATTTTTGGTGTTTCTTTATTGTATATCCAAAAGCATTTGTAATGCTTTCTACAGGCAAAAAAATTGGGGCGCTCCATAAATGGATAGGCGCCCCAATTTTACCTGTCAAATCGTTTATCGATGTCGATTAACGAATAGGTGCAGCGTAAAGGATGCCGCCGTCTCTCCACAGGGCGTTAAGGCCGCGTTCCAGGGCAAGAGGGGTATCAGGACCAATGTGCATATTAAAGATCTCACCGTAGTTACCTTCCACTGCAATTACGCGCTGTGCCCACTCTGAGTCAAGCCCAATCATTGAACCCATGTCACTTTCGGTGCCACAAAATCGGTTAATGCTTGGATTGTCGCCGGCGGCGCCACACAGATCGCCAAGATTGGCTTTGGTAATACCCAGTTCTTCAGCATTGATAATGGCGTTAACCACCCATTTGCCGATATCGGACCATTCGTCGTCACCATGACGGGTTGCGCCGCCCAGTGGTTCCTTGGAAATGATTTCTGGCAGGATAATGTGCGCTGATGGATCATCCAGGGCGGCACGGGTTGATGCCAGGCCAGATGCGTCAGTGGTGTACACGTCACATCGGTTTGCTGAGTAGTTGGAAAGGCCTTCTTCGTTGGTTTCGATGTTTACCGGCTCATAGCTCATGCCGGTTGAACGGAAGTAATCAGCGAGGTTCAACTCGGTCGTGGTACCGGTCTGGATACAGACAGAAGCCCCATCCAGTTCAGATGCTGAGGTGACCCCGAGGTCCTTGCGAACCATGAAGCCCTGGCCATCATAGTAGTTGATAGGCAGGAAGTTCAGTTTAAGGTCGGTATCACGGCTCATGGTTTCCGTTGTGTTACGGAAAAGAATGTCGCCTTCACCAGAGTTCAAAAGGGTAAAACGGGTTTTACCGGTAGATGGTACAAATTTGACTTTTTCGCCATCACCCAGTACCGCAGCAGCAATTGCGCGGCAGAATGTAGCGTCGAAGCCTTCCCATCGGCCGTTTTCATCAGGCGCTGCAAATCCAGCCAGGCCTGTGGTAACAACGCAGTTCAGTACGCCACGAGCCTGCACATCTTCCAATGTACCAGCCTGAGCGGTCATCGCTGCAAGGGATAGAGCAGCTGCGAACGCTGCAGTTTTAGTAACTCTCATTAGATTTCTCCTCTATTGTTTGAGTTATAGTTAAAAACTCCGGTTACAGCGTATTGGCAAAGTGAGCTCGCCAATAAATAACCGGAATGTCCAAATTGTATAGCAACCACTATGCCATGACTACCGTAAATTCACTTATATATATGAGTCGCAATTTGAGTCGCATGGAAATACCCTAGGCGGAAGCGCTCGCCTGAAGGTCAGCGTGATAGGATGACCGCACCATCGGACCGGAAGCAACATTATCGAATCCCAAAGATTCCCCCTCGCTCCGAAGGTCATCAAATTCATCAGGACTCCAGTATTTCTCCACCGCCAGGTGATACCGGCTCGGCTGCAGATATTGCCCCAGCGTAACCATGTTCACATCGTGTTCCCGCATGTCCTTCAAGACCTCGATGATTTCCTGCCTGGTCTCCCCCAGTCCAAGCATGATGCCGGATTTTGTCGGTACACCAGGCTGTTGTTTCTTGATTCGGCGCAACAGGTCAAGCGAATAATGGTAGTCGGATCCAGGGCGTGCCTGCCGGTACAGTCGCGGTACGGTTTCGAGGTTATGGTTGAATACATCCGCCGGCGCTTTGTTGAGTATGTCAACAGCAACATCAATCCGGCCGCGAAAATCCGGGGTCAGGATTTCAATTCGGGTGGCAGGGCACTGGCTTCGGATCGCCTCGATGCACTCTACAAAATGACTGGCACCGCCATCCCTGAGGTCGTCCCGATCCACCGAAGTAATGACCACGTATTTGAGTTGCATTGCTGCAATCGTATCTGCCAGGTTTTCAGGCTCATCACGATCCAGGGGGTTTGGTCGACCATGACCGACATCGCAGAAAGGGCAGCGGCGGGTACAGATATCTCCCATGATCATGAAAGTGGCCGTGCCATTGCCGAAACATTCTCCCAGATTGGGGCAGGCGGCTTCCTCGCATACGGTATGAAGGCCCTTGGCGCGTAATACTTTTTTCAGTTCAACCACTTCACGGGTGCCGGTAAAGCTGGCGCGGATCCATTTCGGCTTGCGTAGCAACTGATCTCTTGGCAGCGGTTGCACTTTAACCGGAATGCGGGCCATTTTATCTGCCCCACGGAGTTTTTCCCCCTGGACAATGGGCTTTGGTTTGATTCGCTGCAGTTGATCAGATTCCATCAGGCGGTTTTGATTTGGTTGATAGGGGTCTGACCCCTACAGATTTGGTTGATAGGGGTCTGACCCCTACATGTACTCACTCATGGGTGGACACGAGCATACAAGATTTTTGTCTCCGTATACATTGTCCACACGACCGACCGGCGGCCAGAATTTATTATCCCGTGTTTCGGCGGTGGGGAAGAAAGCCTGTTTGCGGGTATATGGCCGATCCCATTTTTCTTCCACCAGCAGGTGATAGGTATGGGGTGCGTTGGTCAACAGGCTGTTTTCCAGGGTTGCCTTGCCATCTTCGATTTCGCGAATTTCCTCACGAATCCGAATCATGGCATTACAGAATCGATCAATTTCGTTCTTGGATTCACTTTCCGTAGGCTCGATCATGAGCGAATCCGGAACCGGCCACGACATGGTTGGTGCATGGAAGCCGTAGTCAACCAGTCTCTTGGCGACATCCTCCACGGTAACCCCACAACTGTCCTTGACCGGCGCCAGATCGATAACGCATTCGTGCGCAACCCGGCCGTTGCTACCCTTGTAGACCACAGGAAAATGAGGGTCGAGCCGGGTGGCGATATAGTTGGCGTTGAGAATGGCAACCTGGGTCGAACGTTTCAGACCATGTTTACCAAGCAGCCGCATGTATGCCCAGGAAATCGGCAGGATCAGCGGCGAACCCCAGGGCGCCGCTGAAACCGTTCCCACCGGGCTTGACCCGCCGCGGTTACAGCTGACCACAGGGTGGTCTGGCAGGAATGGCTGCAGGTGTTTTTTCACCCCGATGGGTCCCACACCCGGTCCGCCGCCGCCATGGGGAATGGCAAAGGTCTTGTGCAGATTCAGGTGCATCACGTCAGCCCCGATTTCGGCAGGCCGGCATATACCCACCATGGCATTCATGTTGGCGCCGTCCATATATACCTGTCCACCATTATTGTGCACGATTTCGCAGATTTCACGAATGGATTCTTCGAACACCCCGTGGGTCGAAGGGTAGGTGACCATGGTCGCCGCCAGAATGTCACTGTGTTCTTCAGCCTTTGTCCTGAAGTCTTCGATATCGATATTGCCACCCCGGTCACATTTCACTACCACCACTTTCATTCCCGCCATGATGGCGCTGGCCGGGTTGGTGCCGTGGGCGGAGGAGGGGATCAGGCAGACGTTGCGCTGGTCGTCGCCATGGGATCGGTGCCAGGCGCGAATACACAGCAGTCCTGTATATTCACCCTGGGAACCGGCGTTGGGCTGGAAAGAAAAGCCGTCGAAGCCTGTGATTTCGCACAACATCGATTCCAGCCGGTTGATGATACGGTGATAACCCTTGGTGTGCTTGGCCGGGGCGAAGGGATGGATGTGAGCAAACAGCGGGTTGGAAATAGGTTCCATTTCGCTCGCCGCATTCAGTTTCATGGTGCAGGAACCCAGGGGAATCATTGCCCTCGCCAGGGTGATGTCCTTGCTCGCCGTCTTGCGCAGGTAGCGCATGAATTCGGTTTCCGAGCGATAGCGATGGAAGATGGCGTGGGTCAGGAATTCGCTGCTTCGGGAAAGCGAATCAGGAATTGAGCGATCCAGGTCGATGTCAAACAGGTTGCCTTTAACCTGCCCCGAGGTGATGCCTTCAAACACCTCAAGCAGTCCCACCACTTTTTCCCTGGATATGGTTTCATCCAGGCTGATTCCTAAATGGTCATCATCCACCAGGCGCAGGTTGTAACGGGCCTGCTCGGCCTTGTCGAGAATACGCCTTGCCTTGCCCGGGACCCTGACCATAATGGTGTCAAAAAACTGGCTGTGGACGATTTCGAACCCCAGGTCTGATAGTTCTGATGCCAACGCCCGGGTCAGGCGGTTGATGCCGCTTGCAATGCGCACCAGCCCCTCGGGACCGTGGTACATGGCGTATACCGTCGCCATTACCGCCAGCAGCACCTGGGAGGTGCAGATGTTGCTGGTCGCCTTGTCCCGGCGGATATGCTGCTCCCGGGTCTGCAGCGCCATACGGTAGGCGAGGTTGCCGTTGGAATCTATAGTCGTACCGATGAGGCGGCCGGGCAGCGAGCGTTTGTACTTTTCATGGGTCGCCATGTAGGCAGCGTGGGGACCGCCAAATCCCATGGGGACGCCGAAGCGCTGGGTGCTGCCGATGGCGATATCCGCTCCCAGTTCCCCGGGTGGTTTTAACAGTGTCAGGGCGAGCGGGTCCGCCGCCATAATTACCTGGGCTTTCTGTTCCTTGAGGTTCGCTATAGCAACAGAATAGTCACGAATTTCTCCGCTCCCGGCGGGGTATTGCAGCAGGCCTGCAAAGAAATCGCCGCCTTCTATATCGCTGTTATAGTCTCCAACCACGACCTCGATCCCCATGGGTTCGGCCCGGGTCATAACCACTGCGATAGTCTGCGGGAAACATTCCTGATCGACGAAGAAGCGGCTGGATTTGCTCTTGTTGACCCGTTTTGCAACCAGCATGGCTTCGGCGGCGGCGGTTGCTTCATCCAGCATGGAGGCATTGGCCAGTTCCATGCCGGTCAGGTCCATAATCATCTGCTGGAAGGTGATGAGTATTTCCAGCCGGGCCTGGCTCACCTCGGGCTGGTAGGGTGTGTATGCGGTGTACCAGTCCGGATTTTCCATGACATTTCGACGGATTACCGGCGGCGTCACCGTGCCATAGTAGCCCATTCCAATCATGGAAATTGCGCCGGTGTTGTCCGAAGCAATTTGCCGGCTCAGCTTGTTGAGGCGATTCTCATCCAGTGAACGGGGCAGGGAAAACTCGCGTTTACTCAATATCGATGCCGGAATGGTTTCCTCGATCAGGTCATCCAGGGACTCAAGATTCAGGGACTCCAGCATACTGGCGATTTGTTCCGGACTGGAGCCGATATGGCGGATTGTAAAATCATCGGATCTCGGCATGGTATATGTCCTGATAAAGAAGTTGTGTGACGGGTCTTGGCCCGGAATGTGCTAGGACAGCGACTCAACCAGTGACTTGTATGCGGCGTCATCCATCATTGAATCGAATTCGGCCGCGTCGGCAGGCCGGACCTTGTAAATCCAGCCTTCACCACCCGGGTCTTCGTTGATGGTTTCAGGGGCGTCGTTGAGGGCCTCATTAACCTCTACCACGGTGCCTCCAACCGGCGACTTCACTTCGCCGGCGGCCTTGACCGATTCAATAACGACTGCTTCATCGCCCTGGCCAACTTCGCTGTCCACTTCAGGCATCTCAACGAAAACGATTTCGCCAAGCTGTTCCTGGGCATAATCGGTAATTCCTATCACAACCAGGTCACCTTCCTGGCGGGCCCATTCGTGATCATCTGTGTATCTAGTAGTCATAAGTTTTGTCTCTTTGGGTGTGGGGTTGTCAATCGTAATCGGCTCAGGGGCGGTAGTAGCGTCGTTCAACGAAGGGAAGCCGGGTTACGGTTACCGGAAGTCGCCGGTCCCTTACTACCGCATTCAATTCAGACTCCAACCCTGCATGATCGATGGCGACATAGCCAATACAGATTGGGCGCCCAAGCGATGGACTGTATCCTCCGCTGGTTACAATCCCAATTTCCTTTCCCTGTATATCTTCAATTACTGCACCGTCCCTGACTGGCGCCCGGCCCTGGGGGCTGAGTCCCACCAGTATCCGGTCCACGTTACGCGGAATCTGCGGCAGAATCACCTGGTCTCCCGGGAAGCCGCCTTCGCGATCACCGCCCGGTCGGCGTACCCTGGAAATGGCCCACAGCAAACTGGCCTCTACCGGAGTGGTGGTTTCGGTAATCTCGTGCCCGTACAGGCTCAGTCCGGCTTCAAGGCGCAGTGAATCCCTGGCGCCCAGTCCAATCCATCGAACACCCGCCTGGTCAAGGATGTCCCCGGCGAGTTCGGCTGCGCGGTCACTGGGCATGGAAATCTCAAAGCCGTCTTCACCCGTGTATCCGGAGCGGGAAACCCGGCAGGAGATACTGCCGATGTCCATTTCCCGGTAATCCATGAACGCCATGTCAGACAGGTCGTTGCCGAGATTTTTCATGACTTGCCCGGAAGTCGGCCCCTGCAATGCCAGAAGGCTGCTTTCCCCGTCCATGGCAATATCAAGCTGGTTGCCGAGTTTGTCCTTCAAGTGATTGAAATCATTGTCTTTGCAGGCGGCGTTCACGACCAGGACAAATCGGGTTTCTGTAAGCCGGGCAACCATCAGGTCATCGATTACGCCTCCCTGGGCATTTAGCAGCAGGCCATATCGCTGCTTACCCGGGGAAAGGCCTATCACATCCACAGGCATCAGGGTTTCAAGCAAATCGGCGGCATTGTCACCGCTCACATGAATCTGGCCCATGTGTGAAACATCAAACAACCCGGCACGTTCCCGGGTATGCAAATGTTCCTTGATGATGCCGTCGGTATAGTTTACCGGCATTTCGTAGCCAGCGAATGGGACCATTTTTCCACCGGCGGCGATATGCATTTCATGGAGGGCGGTATAGCGCATGGTGATTCTATTTCTGTGTGGCCAGGGTGGCGAAATGATAAGTCAATTCAGCGCAAATCATAAATCATTTTGATGCATTATAAAAATTAATTCAAGAAATGTATGCATTTACATTTTTAATGAATTGGCTGGTTTACCTGACAGGGCAGGCATCCAGTCACTTGGACGGGTCAGGCCATCCCGCCTGGAACAAGCAGGCGCATCCTGCCCGCGGCTATACAAATCGGCGGGTCTTTTTACGGTAGTCGGCACATTTTTCCAGGTAGTGTGCCGTGCTGGCAGGCATGGGTACGCGCACATTGGAAATCCAGGTTATCAGGTCCTTGCCCTCCTGAAGCAGTTTTGTACCGCGCTTGATATGTCGCTCCAGGCTGCTGCTGGCAGCTGCCGGTATGTTTGCACGAAACTCCACCAGTTTCTCGCCGTCGGCAACAAATTCCGGCCAGATGGTCAGGTAGTCAGGGTCGCCGCGCAGGATTTCGCTCTCATTTTTGGCAATCACAATAAAGTCGTCTACCAGGTGCCGGGCATCTTTAAACCAGTCGAGATCGCAGATGCTCAGGTTTATGGTTTCTCCTACCCGGTCGATTTCCCTCATGGCCTGGGCGATTTTTCGATAACGACTGCAATAGTATTCGGCGATGGACATGGTAAACACCTTGACCGGTTCGCCCCACAATTCGTCTACCCCTTCTTCGCCGCTATGGTGCTTGACATTGTCGCTCAGGGAGAGCGCCTCTGACAGGCAGCTGGAACACTGCTGCATGAGGTCATCATCACGGGTGATGTGTATCCCTCTTTCCTCAAGGTCAACAATAGTCGTGAAAATATCAGTGGCCCGATTGAACAGTGCTCCTGCCAGCATCGCCGCGTTGACCCGCTTTCGTTGAGGATCTGACTCGACCTCGTAAGCAGTCCGCACTTCCTCGAGCTTGTCCCCCGGCGTATTGATACCCGGTTCGGTGTGATGAAAGGTGCGGCGGGTCAGCGCATCGAGGAGCTTCTTTTTCTCCGATAGCGATTCTTGCGGAGGTTCGTAATATCGAATCCAGTAATCGTCATAGAATATGTGGTCAACGCCGTTGATTTTTTCTATAGCTCCGTTTTCCCAGGAACCTGAACGCTGTGCTGACATTGATCGAGTATACTTATGTTGCACCCAGGTCGGCCAGTATGTCGTGAGTTTGATCGAGGCTGGTAGTGGCGAGTGTAACCAGCTCATCAATCTGCTGTCGGGTGATAACCAGCGGAGGGCTCAGTACCATGGAGTTCTCCACTGCCCGCATCACCAGCCCGTTTTTCATGCATATATCACGGCAAATTGCAGCTGCAGATAATTTTTCCTCCCCGATGTCTTCGAATTTTTCTTTTGTCTCCTTGTTTTTAACCAGTTCAATGGCGCCGAGGAAGCCGGTTCCCCTGGTTTCACCGACCAATGGGTGGTCCCCCAGTTCCCGGATTCGAGACTGCAGGTAGTCCATGGTGTTCTCCCTCGCGTTTTCGATAATTTTTTCATCACGAAGGATTTGCAGGTTTTTCAGGGCGACTGCACAGGATACGGGGTGTCCGGAATAGGTGTAACCATGGGCGAACTCTCCGCCCCTGGTATCCAGTACCTGGGCCACCCGATCAGCAATCATCACTGCCCCGATGGGCTGGTATCCCGAGGAAAGTCCCTTGGCCATAGTCATGACGTCGGCATCAATGCCGAACGTGTCCGAGCCAAACCATTCACCGGTTCGGCCAAATCCGCAAATAACTTCATCAGCACAAAGCAACACATCATATTTCTTGCATATCCTGTTGATTTCAGGCCAGTAATTATCGGGTGGCACGATTACTCCACCGGCACCCTGGATCGGCTCTCCAATAAAAGCCGCAACCCGGTCAGCGCCGAGATCAATGATTTTCGCCTCCAGTGCGCGGGCCCTTTTCAGTCCAAACTCTTCGAGGGTCATCTCTCCTCCTTCCCGGTAGTAGTAGGGCTGGTCTATATGCTCAATATTCGCAATGGGCAGCCCGCCCTGTGCATGCATTGCACTCATGCCGCTGAGGCTGGCTCCGGCCATGGTGGAGCCATGGTATGCGTTGATGCGGCTTATAACGACATTCTTTTCTTCATAGCCCTGGACCGCCCAGAAATGCCGGACCAGGCGCACAACCGTATCGTTGCCGTCTGAACCCGAGCAACCAAAGAAGACCCGGTTGATATGGGGCGGGGTAACCTCGGCGAGAATTTCAGCCAGCTCCACAGCCGGTAGCTGGGCCGTCTGGAAGAAACTGTTGTAGTAAGGCAACTGTTCCATCTGCAGTTTTGCCACTTCGGCAAGTTCGGTGCGACCGTAGCCGATGTTGACACACCAAAGTCCGGACATGCCGTCCAGGTAGCGATTTCCATCGCTGTCATAGATATAGATATTATCCGCCCCGGTAATAATCCGGGCCCCTTTCTTCCACATTTCCTGGTGATCGGTGAAAGGGTGGAAATGGTGTTTCCGGTCGAGGTCACGCAGTTCGGCAGTATTATATGTTCTCATAAATATTCTGGATGAAAATGCAGGGAGGGGGTGTTGGCGTGGCAACAGTAAATATGGTCAAATGATACCCCAGCAGGATTATTACTCCAATATGAAAGACATAATTTCTTTTTTCGCTGTTGCTGGGCGCATTTATCACCGCTTCGGCATTTCTTCACTGGCTGGTGCAGGTAAGCGGATTGAATGGCTTTGCTTCATTCCTGCTCTCCTGCATTCCCCTTTTGGGTGTAATTTCCTATACCACCTGTGCCCCGGGCGAGAGTTTCCTGCAGTCAATGAAACGCAATGCGTTTTGGGGCTTTTCGTTTATCCTGCCGATTGCAGGCCTGGCATGGCTCATCTGACAATCTCGGGACGAATCAGACCATGATCCAGGAGCCTGAATTCAGCATCGGCATTGAAGAAGAATACATGCTGGTATACCCGGATAGCGGGGAACTGGTAGGTAAGGTGCCGCGCTCACTGATGCCGGCGATGCGCAAGAAGCTGGGGAAGCGGGTTTCTCCGGAATTTCTCCAGGCGCAGGTCGAAGTTGGTACAGCGGTTTGTGGTTCCGTGCAGGAGGCCCGCGAGCAACTGGAATTCCTGCGCCGCCAGGTCAGCGAGGTTGCTGCCAGCCACGGAATGGCAATCATTGCAGCTTCAACTCACCCATTCTCCCGTCCCGAAAACCAGTCCATTACCCGCAAATCGCGCTACACAGAGCTTGAGAGGGACCTGCAGGCCGTAGTGCGCAGACTCATTATCAGCGGAATGCATGTTCACGTCGGGATTCCTGACAACGACATGCGCATAGATCTAATGGATCAGGCAAAGTACATGCTGCCACACTTGCTGGCGCTGAGTACGTCATCGCCATTCTGGCAGGGAGAAGACACCGGGCTGAAGTCGTACCGGATTTCGGTCTGGAATGAAATGCCCCGTACCGGGTTACCCCATAGCTTTGAAAGTTATTCTGAATACCAGCGCCATGTCGATGTGCTGGTGGGTGCCGGGGTAATAGAGGACTCCTCCAAGTTGTGGTGGGATCTGCGGCCCAGCGAGCGCTATCCCACTTTGGAGATGCGCATCTCAGATCTCTGTACGACCCTGGATGATGCAATCTGCATAGCGGCAATTTACCGGTGCTGGCTGAGGATGCTGTACCGGTTGCGCAAGAATAACCAGAAATGGCGGCAGTATTCGAACATGCTTCTTGATGAAAATCGCTGGCGCGCCCAGCGCTAGGGCATTGACCAGGGGTTGATTGATTTCGGTGTCGGGAAGGTTGTCGACTACGGGCAGTTGCTGGAGGAAATACTCGGCCTGATTCGGGAGGACGCGAAAGCACTGGGCTGTACCCGGGAGGTTAATCATGCCCGCAGGATCATCAAAAGGGGTACCAGTGCACATCGCCAGATTGCAGTTTATGAATCATCGCTGGAAAAAGGTGAATCAGCGGAGACCGCCACCGAAAAAGTTGTGCAGTGGTTGATTCGGGAAACCCTTAACTTTTAGAAATGATGCCACAGATGGGGGTCCGGTTTCCGCAGTGTTGAGATTAACAGCCGTATTTTCCCTGGTTGCCGCGATCTCGATAGCGGGATTGCAGCCATCGGTGGCGGCGGCGCCGGTCTGGAAAATCAGCAATGACAAGGGGATGTTTTTTCTCGGCGCTACTATTCATGTGCTGTCCCGGGACGATTATCCCTTGCCCGGGGCTTTCGACCAGGCTTATGCCCGCTCATCGGTTCTCATGCTTGAAGCAGATCTTGCTGCTTTTCAGGATCCAGCATTGCTGCCGCAGATTATGTCGTCCATGATGTACACAGACGGTACCACGCTGCACCAGGTGTTAAGCCCTGAAACCTTTGCGGCGCTCGAGGAATACTGTCTTTCCCGGGGACTGCCAATCGAAATTCTACAGGGTCTCAGACCCGGTATGGCGATGATGACGGTCATGGCCACTGAACTGCAGAGACTCGGCCTGGCGGGTACAGGCGTCGATGAGTATTTTCGGCAGCGCGCGACAGCGCAGGGACGGAATATTCTTTATCTCGAATCCGTTCTGGAGCAGATCGAATTTATCAGCGGACTGGGGGCTGGACAGGAAGATGAATTTGTTAACTATAACCTTGCTGAGCTGGACCGTATTCCTGAACTCATGCACTCAATAAAATCAGCCTGGAGGGAAGGTAACCTGGACGCTTTGGAGGGAATTTCCCTGCTACACATGAAGTTGCAGTTTCCCGGTACTTACGACACCCTGGTCAGCAGCAGGAACAGGGCATGGCTGCCTGTGCTGGAATCGCTGCTGGATACAGCAGAAACGGAGTTAGTGCTGGTAGGGGCATTGCATCTGGCGGGAGAGCAGGGACTGCTTTCCCTTTTGAGAATGAAGGGATACGAGGTTACCGGGCAATAGCAAAACGGGTATGGCAGATTCGGCACCGATCACGGAAATGATGTCCGAACGCGGTGATCTGCTGTAAAAATCACCGTTCCCGACTTTAGGGCACCTCTATTAATTGATGAACGGAAATTATGAGTCCAATATATCCAATATCTGCGTTGCCCAGAAAGATAAAGGCGGGCTTCGCAATAGCTAGCTATTACGTGCCCGCATTTTAATATACATGGGGAGCCTTGATCTTGAAAATTTTGGCTCTCAATCTTTCTCGCCCACAATTAATAGAGGTGCCCCTTAATTTTCTTGTCAATGTACTGGTCATCTGTTCCAATACGTGCTGCTCCAGAATCATACTTTCTGAGCCCGATTTTGGGCAGAGTTCAATTTCGAAGAGCGCGGGGTAAATCATCTTTTTGACAGCCGGGGCGACCTCTTGAGATTTCAATTTTCCTTATCCAGTCTGTTTCCGTTCCTGCGCTGGGGACGGAACCTGAATCGTGAGACGGTTCACGCCGATGCGCTGGCCGGACTCACAGGTGCGGCCATTGTGCTGCCCCAGGGGGTGGCATTCGCAACCATCGCCGGGATGCCCCCGGAATATGGACTCTATGCGAGCATTGTCCCGGCAATCATTGCCGCCCTGTTCGGCTCATCCTGGCACCTGGTTTCGGGCCCCACTACAGCAGCATCGGTGGTCATGTTCTCTTCGCTCAGTGCCCTGGCCATACCGGGTAGCCCGGAATACATCTCCCTTGCCATAACCCTCGCTTTTATGGTGGGCATTACCCAGTTTGCCATGGGGATGCTCCGGCTTGGTGCGCTGGTTAATTTTATTTCCCATTCCGTGATTGTTGGTTTTACCGCCGGGGCGGCGTTGCTGATTGTTTCAAAACAGTTGAAAATCCTGCTGGGGCTGGAAATACCCCGCAAAGAGCATTTTTACGAAACGGTGATGTACCTGTGGGAACACTGGAGTGCCTTTCATCCCATGGTGACAGTGGTCAGCCTGGCGACCATTGTGGTTGCCCTGGTTGTCAAGGCGAAGTGGCCCAGGTTTCCCGGCATGATTGCTGCAATGCTGGTTGGCAGCATTACGGCGGTGGGTTTGAATTTGTACTTCGGCCCTGAAAAAACCGGGATTGAAATGGTGGGTGCACTGCCTCGCCAGCTGCCACCGCTTTCAATGCCTGACCTTTCTCTTGATGTTCTCCAGCAGCTGGCCCCGCTGGCCCTGGCCATGACGCTGTTTGCATTGACTGAAGCGGTCTCGATCGCACGTTCGATTGCGCTGAAAACCGGCCAGACGATAAATGGAAACCAGGAGTTTTTCGGCCAGGGCCTGTCTAATATCCTGGGCAGTTTCTTTTCGTCCTATGTGGCCACAGGATCATTCAATCGCAGCGGGGCGAATTATGAGGCCGGTGCAAGAACGCCGCTGGCGGCGATTATCGCGGGTGTCCTACTGATACCCATCATATTGCTGATTGCTCCCCTGACCGCATTCCTGCCCAAAGCGGCAGTGGCTGCGCTGTTGGTGCTGGTCGCATTGCGACTGATAGACGTGGTGCAAATTAAATTGCTGTTTACCGCGGATCACAAGGAAGCGGCGATTATGGCGGTCACGTTCCTCAGCACTATTTTCTTCAAACTGGAATTCGCTATCCTGTTTGGTGTAATCCTGTCACTAATGATTTTCCTTAGAAAGACTTCACGGCCGAGAATCATACCGCGGGTCCCGGGTGCTGATTCGAAAAACCGCAAGTTTACTTCAGCAGTAACCCAGCCAGAGTGCCCACAGCTGAAAATCCTCAGGGTGGATGATTCTATCTATTTTGGGTCAGTAAGCCATGTTGGTGAGATGCTGCGCTTATACCGGGAGCATTATCCAGACCAGAAACACCTGCTCCTCCTCACCAAGGGGGTGAACCAGGTCGATGTCGCTGGTGCCGAATTACTGCTTTCAGAGACCCAGGAAAGACGAAAAATGGGTGGTGATCTGTATATGTACAAGCTCAAGGACAGTGCCAGCAAGGTGCTGAGGAACGGCGGGTATCTGGACTATATTGGCGAACATAATATATTCAGCTCCAAGGAAGATGCCATAGAACAGATTTTCGATCATCTCGACCGGGAAATATGCATGACATGTGAAAACCGGATTTTCCGTGAGTGTCAGGGAGTCCCGGTTGCCAGTCCGGTAGACACATCGCGCGCAGGTGTAAAAAAGCGGCAGGCAAAAAAGAAAAAGTCAAAAAGCAGCAAGAAAGCGGGTGTGAGAAAGAAGGCGGCTAAAACATCCGCTGCAAAATCCTGAATTGGCTGGTCCTAGTACTCCAACAAGCTAGGTATGATGGGTTCAGCGAGTCGAGAAGCCATTGGCCGTTAGGCGCGTCTCGCCGGCAATGGCCAGCCCTTTCCAAGAGACGCACCAAAAGTAGGCGCTCTTAGGCGACAACACGGACGATGGCTTCTCGACTCGCCCGAAGGGAGCTACCCAGATAATCCAATACGGCGTTACAGCCCTTGAAAAGGAGCCATCATTTCCTGCGGACTGTGCCTTGTATTGAATCATCTGGATAGCTCTGAACCCATTATACCTAGCTTGTTGGAGTACTAGACATTAAGCAGCAGGTGCTCCCTTTCCCAGGCACTGACAACATTAAGGAAAGTGTTGTATTCATGTTGCTTGACAGAGCTATACAGGCGTACGAACTTATCACCGAGGGCGGTGCGTAATGGCTTGCAATCCATCAACTCGCTAACAGCTTCGCGCAGGGTGTGGGGCAGGGTGGTTTGCACGCCATATGCATTCACCTGCACCGGCGCCTTTGGATTAACCTGCTCTTTCATCCCAAGATAGCCGCAGGCCAGGGATGCGGCAATTGCCAGGTAAGGGTTTACGTCGGCACCGGCAATACGGTTTTCAACCCGCCTTGCCTGGGAATCGGAAACCGGTACGCGCAGCCCGGCAGTTCGATTGTCATACCCCCATTCAATATTGATGGGAGTGCCAAATTCATCGGGCGCCAGCCTGCGATAGGAATTGACATTGGGCGCAATGAGCGACATTGCTGATGGCAGGTATTTCTGCAGGCCTCCGATGTGCCACCTGAACAGCTTGCTTTCTGTGCCATTTTTATTGCTGAATATATTCTTACCCGTTTTTCTGTCTACGATACTCTGGTGCATGTGCATGGCGCTGCCGGGCTGCCCCTGCATTGGCATCGCCATGAATGTGGCATAGATATCATGCTTCATTGCGACCGCACGCAGGCCGCGTTTAAACAGGAAAACCTGGTCTGCCAGATCCATGGCATCACCATGAAGGAGATTGATCTCCATCTGGGTAAGCCCGGACTCATGTATCAGGGTTTCAATTCCAATGTCCTGAATTTCACAGTAGTCATAGAGGTCTTCGAACAGGGGGTCGAATTCATTTAATGCATCGATACTGAATGACTGTCGTCCCACCTCGGATCTTCCCGAGCGGCCAACCGGTGGTTCCAGTGGATAATCTGCGTCGTCATTTGGCTTGACCAGGTAAAATTCAACTTCCGGCGCGACCACCGGCTCCCAACCCTGCCTGCGATACAGGTTGAGAATTTTTCTCAGCACCTGGCGTGGTGACACTTCTACCGGTTTGCCGTCAAAATGGAAACAGTCATGAATAATGACCGCGGTGGGGTCCTTGGCGTAGGGTACCGGTCGCACCGTGGAGGGATCGGGTTTCAGAAAAATATCCCCGTCTGTCTCTCCGAGTACGTTCCAGTCATTGGGGTAGTCACCATCGACGGTCAAACCAAATATGCTTTCCGGCAAGCGCAGCCCGACATCTTCCTGGTATTTCTGTGCAGGCAGGATCTTGCCCTTGGCAGCCCCGGTCATGTCGCACACAACAGCTTCAATTTCCTCGATGTTGTTGATGTCCAGCCACTTTCTCAGGTCTGCAGGAAGTTTCCCCCGGGCGTTGTTTTCCTTTGAGGTCGATGTCGGCATTGGGTTGTATGTATTTGGATTGAGCAGTTATTATACTATTTTCATTTGCCGTTAAAAACTACGAAGGTACAGTTCTTTTCATGTTCGAAACCAGCGACAGCGCGTCACAATGCGGTTACGTATCTACGCCCGGCATGCGAATATATGCTGCCGCAGGTCTGCGGGCACTGGTTGCCGGAATGGGCTACTCCCGGTCCAGGGAATGGTTTTAGATTGAGCAAGAAGAATAATCCGGATGTGAATGACAAAGGCACCGCCGCCAGCGTCAAAAAACCAGGTCCAGCGAGCGGGTCGCTGGCCAGGCCTGCAGTGTCCATACGAACAATCGGAGAAAATGAAGAGGGCCAGAGGATCGATAATTATCTGATCAAAATCCTCAAGGGAGTGCCGAAGTCTCGCATCTACAAGGCAATACGAAGCGGAGAGGTCCGGGTAAACCGGGGCCGGGTGCAGGTATCGAGACGCCTTGCGCCTGGGGACCAGGTGCGTATCCCGCCGATCCGGGTAAGCTCTGGTCCTGGCAATGTCGTGATCCCTCCCAGGTTGCTGGACCAGGTGCCGATATTGCTGGAAGATGAACATTTGCTCATTGTCAACAAACCTTCGGGGCTGGCCGTGCACGGAGGATCCGGGTTGCCATTCGGACTCATAGAAGCCTTTCGACAATTTGATGAATTTACCGGATACCTGGAACTGGTACACCGGCTGGACCGGGAGACCTCTGGCTGCCTGATGATTGCCAGGTCACGCCCGGCGCTACTGGGATTGCAGCGGCAGCTGAACACCTTGCGTTCTGCAAAAAAAACCTACCTCGCACTGGTCAGGGGGCAGTGGCAATCGGGAACCCGTACAGTCGACCTGGGTATCGGCAAGGGCATGGGCCCCGGAAACGAAAAAAGATCGGTGATCGATAACGCGGGTAAGCAGGCGGTCAGTATCATCAGTCCGGTGCAAAGATTTCAGTCCAGCACGTTAGTCGAGATTGAGCTGAAAACCGGGCGCATGCACCAGGCCAGGGTTCATTGCACTGCCTGTGGCCATCCCATAGCCGGAGACCGGCTCTATGGTGATTCAAAATTCAATGACGAAATGCGCAAACTGGGCCTGGGCCGGCTGTTCCTGCATGCCGCGAAACTGGGAATTTCGCATCCACAATCAAAGCACCGGATTGAGGTTAGTGCCCCCCTGCCTGATCAGCTCCAGGTATTGCTGGATTCGCTTGCTGGTTTTGAGAGCCGATGATCGCAACAACTGACTATGAGTTACTGATTTTCGACTGGGATGGAACCTTGATGGATTCCAGTGAAAAAATTGTTAACTGTTTTGCCGGTGCCGCTGTGGACTGTGCCATGCCGATTGCCGATCCGGAGCAGGTTAAACGCTATATCGGGCTCAGCCTCGCCGAATCATTCACCAGGCTGTATTCCCCGATTGACGGAGCGATGGTTGCATGCCTTGTCGACAGGTACAGGGAGCACTGGCTGGTTTTGGATCAAACTTCGATGCGGCTATTCGAGGGTGTGCAAAAGGGCCTGGCAAACCTCGATGCAGCAGGTTACCTGCTTGCCATTGCCACCGGCAAGTCCTGGAGAGGGCTGGAACGTTCATTGAAGGAATCGGGCCTTGATCCATTGTTTACATATGCCCGTTGCGCAGACCAGTCCCGACCAAAGCCTGATCCGGCAATGCTGTTTGATATTCTTGACTATACCGGATTGGCATGCAGTTACGGAGTGATGATCGGCGACACAACCTATGACCTCGAAATGGCCCAATCCGCTGGAATGAATGGCTGGGGCGTGGGATATGGTTCTCATGCCGCTCGACACCTGCAGCCTCTCTCGACCCATGCCGTTGCACCGGGTTTTGTTGACCTTGTAGACCAGCTGATTTGAATAAAACGGGATCCGGGGAGTTCATAATAATCGGACATGCTGCAGATCTTGCTGGCAGTGGAACTGTAATGTTCCAGTTGTTCTACTGACGCTGCGGATTTGACCCCGGCGGCGGGGTTTGTCTGAACAGACCCTGCATTAATCAGCGGTTAAATTCCGTGCCGGTAAAATGCTTCGATGGCGGGATTCACGCATCGATCTGTCACCCTATGGAATTAACCTGATCGGCGACAATGGCCATGCTGAAAGTTGAAAGTGATAGAATCCAGCCACAAAATTATTGATAACAGGAAACGTCGTTTCAAGTGGCCAAGGCAAGAACCCAGAAAAACACAAAATCCAGGCTTAACCTCGATATCCCGGGAAAAATTATTTCCCTGCTCAGGGAAGTTGGCCTGATAGGATTGCTGGCATTAGCAGCTTACCTGCTGGTATGCCTGGTAACCTACTCTCCGGATGATCCCGGCCCAACCCACACAGGTACGGGAGGCGACATTGTCAATCTGGGGGGCATTGTAGGAGCATGGCTGTCTGACCTTCTGTTTACTGCTTTCGGGCGGATGGCTTACCTGTTTCTTGTGCTTTTATGTATTACCGCCTGGCGTGTTTACAAGGAACGGGGCTCGGGCATCGAGTCCGTCTGGGACTACTTCTTGCCTGTCCTTGGATTTGTAACTGCATTGGCCGGGGCCTGTGGCCTGGAGCAGATCTATTTCCCGGACACGAGTGCTGGAACAATTTTCCCGGCCGGGGGAATACTGGGGCAGTACATCGGGCAGTCATTTATTTCCGGATTTGGTGCAGTTGGAGCGTCACTGATGCTCATTGGGTTGTTGATCACCGGCATTACCCTGGTCGGGCATGTTTCATGGTTCGATCTCATGGACCGGGTCGGCTACGGTGCATTTACCTTCGCTGGATGGATGCGGCAGAAAGCGGAAGACCTGGTTGACCGGAAAAAAGGGGCCAGGGTGCGCAAGGAACGTGAGGTGACAGTCAAGGAATTCAGGACCACACTATCCGAGAAGAAGCCGCCCAGGATCGAACCCAAAATTGATGCGCCGGTACAAAGTGAGCGCAAGCAGCAGGAAAGGCAGACCAGCCTCTTTAAGGAAAAGTCCGGCAAGGGAATGCTCCCGGAACTTTCCCTGCTTGACCCCCCGGACCTTGAATCCCACGGATATTCCAAAGAAGTTTTGCAGTCGATGTCGCAGTTGCTGGTGAAGAAACTGAAAGATTTCAATGTCGACATCAGTGTGACTGCGGTGCAGCCCGGCCCGGTGATTACACGCTTCGAAATTGAACCGGCACCTGGAATCAAGGCCAGCCAGATTACTGGGCTCGCCAGAGACCTGGCTCGTTCGCTCTCTGTGGTCAGTGTCAGGGTGGTGGAGAATATTCCTGGCAAGGCGGTCGTTGGGATAGAAATTCCGAACCAGAATCGCGAAACAGTACGGCTCGTGGAAGGCCTGTCTTCCCAGGAATATGAGCAAAGCAATTCACCGCTGACCCTGGTGCTGGGTAAGGACATCGCCGGGAATGCAGTGGTAACCGACCTGATAAAAATGCCCCATGTGCTGATTGCAGGAACTACCGGGTCAGGAAAGTCGGTTTGTGTCAATGCGCTGATATTGAGCCTGATATACAAATCCACGCCCGAGCAGGTTCGCATGATCATGGTTGATCCGAAATTCCTGGAGCTGTCGGTATACGACGGCATACCACACCTGCTGGCGCCGGTGGTCACAGACATGAACAAGGCAGCGAACGCTTTACGCTGGTGTATTGCGGAAATGGACCGGCGTTTCAGGATCATGGCGGCAGTTTCGGTCAGGAACATTTCGGGTTTTAACAAAAAGGTCGAGGCAGCAAGAAAGGCAGGTGAACCGATTCTTGACCCTCTGGTAGATGTTGATGACGAAGCCGGGGCGATGGAACTGCAAAAATTACCCTACATTGTTGTAATTGTAGACGAGCTTGCCGACCTGATGATGGTAGCAGGCAAGAAAATCGAAGAAATAATAATTCGAATTGCGCAACGCGCCCGTGCTGCCGGAATACACCTGGTGCTGGCAACCCAGCGCCCATCTGTAGACGTGGTTACCGGGTTGATCAAGGCCAATGTGCCGACCCGCATAGCCTTCCAGGTTTCTTCCAGGGTGGATTCACGCACGGTGCTGGACCAGATGGGTGCAGAGCAGTTGCTTGGACAGGGCGATATGCTGTTTTTGCCTCCGGGCTCGGGGTTTACCCAGCGTGTTCACGGATCTTTTGTGTCAGATGAAGAGGTCGGGAAAATCGTTGCAAGACTGAAGGAAGGTTCCGAGCCGGTGTACGTTGAAGAAATTACTTCCGGGGATATTGCAATGCCCTCAGAAGCCGGCGGGTCTGTTGATGGTGTGGGGGAAGAAGATCCGTTGTATGACGATGCGGTTAGTTTTGTCACCCAGAGCCGAAAGGCATCTATATCTGCGGTGCAGCGGGCGTTACGGGTGGGATACAACCGTGCCGCCAGGATGATAGAAACCATGGAACAAACCGGTGTTGTGTCACCGCCGGATAACGGAACGCGAGAGGTGCTGGCTCCTCCGCCACCAGGAAACTGATGACCTGGAAAACCAATCAGGAAAACATAATATCCAAAAAAACTATAAATGAGTAGAACTTTTTGTAACTTACTGGTGCTGGTGTTGAGTTTAACATTTACCGGGACGGCGTTTGCCAGTCCGGGACTGGATGCACTTGACTATTTTTTCAATGAAATCAATACCTTTGAAGCCAGGTTCGGACAGATCGTATTGGACGAAACTCTCGCTGAGATCGATAATAGCCAGGGTAAAATGTGGATCCAGAGGCCGGGCCTGTTTCGCTGGGACTATGAGCCTCCAGACGCCCAGGAAATTGTCGGTGATGGAGAAAATATCTGGATTTATGACATTGAACTCGAACAGGTTTCTGTACGCAGCCAGGATCCGACAATAGGCCGCTCTCCAGCAATATTACTGGCCGGATCCGGCAACCTGGACGATAATTATGAAGTCATTGACATCGGTAGCCAGGGACGTTTTGACTGGGTAAACCTTATCCCAAGAGATGAGAACAGCGGGTTCCGGGAAGTCAGGATTGGCTTTGAGGACAATCGATTGAGGTTACTGGAGTTGCTGGATAATCTTGACCAGAGAACCCGAATCAGTTTTGTCGACCTCAAGGAAAATATACCGATACCATTAACTACATTTGAATTCATCCCTCCACAAGGAGTGGATGTCATCGATAACACCGACCCCTAATCGCCTGTGAATAGTAAATTGTGCCCTGAATTGCAAAGCGACTACAGATACTCTCCGTGATGAAGCTGCTAACGATCTCCCTGGGAGGGGCTGCCGGTTCGTTATTGCGATTCTGGTTATCTACTTTTGTGCAGGGACGCGCTGGTACAACGTTTCCCCTGGGCACGCTATCGGTAAATATAATTGGCTCGTTGCTTATTGGTGTTTTGTTCATTCTTCTCCAGCACAGATTTAACGGAAGTGAACTGGTCAGGACGTTCCTGGTAATTGGTGTGCTGGGTGGATTCACCACCTTTTCAGCGTTTTCCATGGATACCATAAATTTGATCAATGCCGGGTTCTGGTATCGGTCAATCCTGAATATAATTGTGAGCGTAGCCGCCTGCCTTGTGGCGGTCGTTGCGGGAATGTCTTTGGGTAAATATTTGGGGAACCTCTGAATAAAACATGAACCATCAATTTGAGTCCAAAATAATCAATCCCTGGGTTGCCCAGAAAGATAAAGGCGGGCTTTGCGATAGCCCTGTTTTATGTCCTCGCCTATATAAACATGAGGCGCCTTTAACTTGTTCATTTCAAATATCAAATTGATACGCCCAATTTCAATCAGAGGCGCCCTTGATCAATATTTGCAAGAGAGGCTAAGGAAAGATAACTGATGCTGGATCCCCAGTTATTAAAACAGGACACAGAAAACCTGGCAGCAAAGCTCCGGGTCAGGGGCTATGTCCTTGATGTGGACAACTATCGCCTGCTGGAAGATAAACGGCGTATATTGCAGGGCGAAACTGAAGCCCTGCAGGCACGGCGCAACAAAATATCCCGGGAAATCGGTGCTGCGAAATCGAGAGGTGAGGAAACCCAGTCGATCATGGATTCTGTTTCTGATCATGGCGAACAGCTAAAAAGCATGCAGTCTGAATTGGCCGAGGTGCAATCACAACTGCATAGCCTGTTTAGTGAAATTCCGAATATCGCGCACCCCAGTGTGCCGGAAGGTAACGACGAGCATGACAATGTAGAAGTGCGGCGATGGGGCACGCCCAGGGAATTTGATTTTGCGGTCAAGGACCACGTCGATCTCGGTGAAGCCCTGGATGTGATGGACTATGAAACAGCATCCCGGCTGGCAGGCTCCAGGTTTGTGATTTTGAAGGGCTCGCTGGCCCGATTGCACCGGGCATTGGCCCAGTTCATGATTGACCTGCACACCAGGGACCATGGATATACCGAGGTGAACGTCCCCCTTTTGGTGAATTCCGATACTCTTTTTGGCACCGGTCAGCTTCCAAAATTTGAAGATGACCAGTTCTCGACCCGCGGTGACCCTTCTTTCTACCTGATTCCAACCGCAGAAGTGTCGCTAACCAACCTGGTCGCAAACCGCATTGTGGATGACTCACAATTGCCGATGCGCCTGGTGGCGCATACACCGTGCTTTAGAAAGGAAGCAGGTTCATATGGCAAGGACACCCGGGGAATGATCAGGCAGCACCAGTTTGAAAAAGTTGAAATGGTGCACATCTCAAGGCCTTCAGAATCTTATGATTGCCTGGAGATCATGACTGGCCACGCCGAAGCAGTTTTGCAGAAACTGGAACTGCCCTACCGGGTAATCACCCTGTGTACCGGAGATATGGGATTTGCTGCAGCCAAGACTTTCGATCTTGAAGTGTGGGTGCCAAGCCAGGATCAGTACCGCGAAATCTCTTCCTGCAGCAACGCTGAGAGCTTCCAGGCCAGGAGAATGAAGGCGCGTTGGAAAAATCCCGCTACCCGGAAGCCCGAGTTGCTTCATACTCTTAACGGTTCAGGGGTCGCAGTTGGCAGGGCCCTGGTTGCGGTAATGGAAAACTACCAAAATGAAGATGGAAGCATCACTGTTCCCGAAGTATTGCGATCCTACATGGGGGGCCCGGATACGATCACGGGAGTCTAGTCCCGCTTCCTGCAAAGTTGATTAAAGCCGGAATACTACGGTAAAAGTCAAGACCATTCCCGGTCCTGTACCTTGAAAAGCCACAGCCAATCCGGCAACTTCATGTGATAATTCGTGAAGGACGCTTGTTGATGCCTGGAATCGCTTGTAAGAAATATCGCATCGGACACGCTTTATACCCCAAAATCCCTCGAAGTCAGGTTAAAATCTGAGGATTGGAGAAAAAAATAATGGAGGATTATCCTGTGCTTGAGGGATTTTCTTTTTAAAATAGATAAAATGTGGCCATCAAGATTCCCTATGAATGTATCGGTTTACAGACTTGAGGGTAATTTTTTGTTGAGAGCAAGGGCAATATTGCTATTGGGGGTCCTGAATTTAGCCCGTAGCCGCAAAGTGTTGACTCGACAAAGGTCTAATTTAAAAAAATGAATCATCCAGTCAAACCGGTAATTTCTCTGTTGTCTGTTTTGCTTTTGTTCCTGTTTGGGCAAGCATTCGGGACCGAAAATGAGCAATTTGTCGGCGAGGTTGATCTGATTGATGATGAAACTGAAACGGCGACTATCTCTTCGCATATTGGAGAAGCTGTTTCTGCAGTGGCCGCTGGAACTATAGTCCTGGCCCAGACCACAGATGAAAATAGTGTTACCACGGAATCCGCAGACGCTGACAAGGAAGGGCAGGAAGATGATGTCAACGAAGGCCTTGTTGACCAATATACATTACCAAGAAGTTCAGCGCCTATTGCTGTAGAAACCACCTTGCAGAGTGGTACACCGATTGGACGGAACACCCAGCAATCTCTTTCCCGACCTCCCGGGGCGAAAATTGATGCTTCTATCGGTTTTTTCCCGATCCTGACCCTGGGTTATTCCTGGACGGATAACCCGGCCAGGGAAGAAGGAGGCGGAACATCCGATGCGTCTCTCAGAATTTTGCCAACGATTACCTATCGCAGTGCAATAAACAACCGTCATCTCTACGAAGTGGGTATTACAGCTGGGGTTGAAAATTTCGACCAGTTCACCAATCTTGATGCAACTACAGTCATTGTTCACGGTGCAATCAACCTGGATATCTCGGAAAAAATTCAGGCGGATATCTACGGCGATCATACCGAGGGGAACGACCCCCGGGGCGGTACCGGTTCCCGTATACTCGATGAATTTGATGAAAACGATGAATTTGAAAGTGATACCTATGGTGGTCGACTAACAATCGGACGCCGGTCCAATACTTTCCAGGTAGTACTGAAAGCTGAGCAGTCTGATATCGAATTCACCAACAATGGCCAGGAGCACCGGGACCGCGGCGATACGACTTATGGGGTCGGACTGTACTGGAATGTGGGGCCGAAGACTTCCATCTTTCTCAACAACAGGAATACTGACATCGACTATGTTGATCCGTTGCAAAGCGGTTTCGACAGTGAAGAAACTTCCAACACCATCGGTATCGGCTGGGAACCTACATACAATACGTCGTTAGTATTTGAAATTGGCAACCTCGAGAAGGACATGAGTGACCCAACGTTCACGGATTATGATGACACCACCTATTCGGGGCGGGCAAGGTGGTCGCCTACCAACCGGGCAAATATCGGGCTATACGCATCCAAGACTACTGAGGAATCCACAGAATTCGAAGCGCCTTACATTGTGTCAGACCTGATTGGGATCGATTTTGGATACAGTTTCACCGAAAGGTTCAGGGGGCGGGGATTTTTTAACATGATTGAGGATGATGTGGTAAATGCCAGGCAGGATGAAATCACTGAATTCGGGATTGGTGTATTTTATGACCTGACTCGCTGGCTTACAATGGGGGCAGACTGGCATCACGGCGAGAGGGAGTCTACGGATCCTGTCGCCGCTTACGAAGTGAACACCTATTCGGTCACTGCCACCTTGCGGGCCAACAAGAAAGCCGGGTTCGAGTCATTGCAGCCTGGCAAAGATCTGACCCAGTGAGTTGACCGAAATTTGTATCCGGTTCATTTGTCTTCGGTAATCTGAATATCTGGCTGAAACATGATTCGCTCCAAGTTCCAGAAACTTCTGCAGTTGACCCTGTTATTGGTAATTACCTCGTCGGGCTCTTCGACTGTGCTTGCCCAGTCGGATGATTATAGAATTACGCCTGGCGACAAAATCTCAATAAGTGTTTATGGTGAAAAGGAATTGAGCTTCAGCGCTGTCTCTATTCCCAATAATGGCAAGTTTAAATACCCATTCCTGGGTGAAATCCTGGCGTCCGGGAAAACCGAATTTGAACTTGCAAATTTGATTTCCAGCAGGCTCAAAGACGGTTACCTGCTGGATCCACAGGTTACCGTCAGCGTGGCTTCATACCGGCCCATCTACATTGGAGGTGCAATTTCATCCATCGGGCGACAGCCATTCGCCATCAATATGGATGTGGAAAAGGTAATCAGGGTAGCAGGAGGACTGTCAGCGAGAGCCAATGCGGAAGATATTTCCATCCTTAGAGAGAGAAATGGTGAGAGTACTGAAATTGAAGCTGATTTGGAGACGGAAATTTTTCCCGGTGATGTAATTACTGTCGGCTATCTGCCTGTTGAAAAGGCCAAGGAAGCTCAGGCAGAAGAGTATATTTACATTTACGGCGAGGTCAGGAAACCGGGAAGATACGTATATTCACCTGGCCTGTCAGTGGAAAAAGCGATTGTTATTGCCGGGGGATTTGGTCAACGGGCATCGAAGCGAAAAATTAGCGTATCGCGTGGAAATCCGGCTGTGATTGAGAAAAAAGTTCCCCTTGAGTACCCGATCAAGCCGGGAGATGTCATTACAATCGGCGCTAGTTTGTTTTAGTATCGAGCGATAAAGTTACGATTCCGTCCATGGAAAACCAACCTTCAATTATCAAGTACCCCGAATCCAACGTTGTTCAGCTTGAGCGACAGTTTTTCGGGAATAGTGAAGCTCGCAACCAGGCGTTCGAGTTTGACCGGCTGTTAAAACTCCTCCAGCGCTATAAATACCTGTTAATGCTGCTCAGTGGGCTTGGTGCATTGGCGGGATACCTGGTTTCTACAAACGAGACGCCGATGTTCAGGACAAGTACCCGCGTTGTGCTGCAGCCGGAAAGCTCAAACCGGTCGGAGTTTCTTAATGACCGTTTAAGATACTACGTTCCGAACAGTTTTTACGAGACCCAGGCGGTAGTTATTAAAAGCAACGTGGTGCTGGAAAAGGCGGCAAGGTCGCTGAGTCCTGCAATGGTAAACAAGATGTTTTCAGAGCCCGACAAAAAGTGGCTGACACTGTATGCGGATGATTTGCGCGAACGCGTTCTATCATGGTTGAATCTGGCCGGCATGGACTTCGGCTCCGGGGATAAGCCAGACCAGGCCGCGCAACAATCTGATCGGGCTTTCTCTGTCGCTGTGGTTGTTAAAAAACTTAATTCCAGTATTTCAGTTCGTTTTGGGAAGACTACCCAACTGGTCAACCTGAGTTCCGTTTCCAGCAATCCCCTGGTAGCGGCTGTAAGTGTAAACGCTGTTGCCGATGCCTACATCAGATACCTGGTTGAAAATCGAGTTTCCCAAACCGAACGCGCCGGTCAGTGGTTGGCTGAAAAAATTGAAGAGTCCCGGGAAAGATTGACTGAAGCGGAGGACTCACTCAAGGAATTTCAGCTCAAGGAGCAGTTGTTCGACCTGAGCACGGTTGAATCTCTTTCATACAAGGCTATTGGCACGGTAGATAGCGCTCTGCTGGAAGCAGAACAAAGTTATGCCACATTGTCGAAACGGTATGGGCCAAAGCATCCCAAATTAATTGAAGCAAAGAAGAAATTGCTTCTGGCACAGCAGCAGTACGGATCAGTTTCCCGCAAAGACCTCAGTTCCAAGGACGACCGGTTTGAATTGAACAAGCTTGAGCGTGCGATCAACTCTAATCGTGTTCTGTACGAATTGTTCCTGTCAAGATTTAACGAAGTAGAGCTGGGTATAGATTCGGTTTCCAGTAATACTAAAATTCTTGAGCGGGCCAGTATTCCACCCAAACCATTTTCTCCAAACATTAACAAATCCACCAGCAAGGGCGCTTTTATCGGATTGCTGATCGGTATTATCCTGTTGATTGCCCGAGAATTTTTTGACCGCACATTTAAAAACCAGGGAGAAATCGAAGAAAGGCTGAAGCTCCCGGTACTCGGTGTGCTGCCCCTTCTGACCCAGGGTAAATTTCGAAAACGCCCGCCGGCCTTGTTGCCCGAAAGGCATTACCATGAAAATTCAAAGTCTAATTTCTCTGAGGTTGTAAACCATATCAGGACCGGGATAATCTATTCGAATGTCGATAGTCCTCCCAAGGTGATCCTGGTTACGTCGGCACTTCCCAAAGAAGGCAAGACTACATGTGCGACCAACCTGGCTCTGGCTTTCAGTAAAATAGGCAAAACGCTTTTGATGGATGCCGATTTCAGAAAACCCAGGATTGCACAAATTTCCAACGTGGATAATGCCCAGGGGCTGACTGGCTATGTTGTAGGACAAAACAGTCTGCAGGAGTGCCTGTCACAGGATCCGGATTCCGAGGATCTTTTTATCATGAAAAGCGGGGAAGTTCCCCCCAATCCCCTTGAATTGCTGTCCTCGGCACGATTCAGCAAGACCCTGGAATTGATGAAAAAGAACTTTGATTACATCGTGATTGACAGTGCACCGATAATACCTGTTAGTGATGGAGTTGTACTGGGCAAACTTGCTGATGCCATCATACTGCTTGTTAAAGCAGGCCGTACTACACACCAGGCGGCAGAATCGGCCTTGAAACGATTTTCATCCGCCAGCCTGAAACCGGTTGGTGTTGTGTTATCCCAGCTCGATTACAGGTCATCCCACTATTACTATGGCAAGTATGAGTACTATAACCGGGAGTATTACGGGTAAATCCAGTGAATGACTTTATCATTCCGGTAAATCAGGCTGATCCAGCTGCAACTATATCCAGTAGATCCAGTTAACGAATTTTGCAGTGCTGCAAAATCAGATGGCTTCCCATTCTGACCCTTTCCTGATAGTTGCCCGTGCAATGTTGGTGCTGTTGCTGGGTTTTGCCCTGTATGGCTCATTCCAGGTCTACGGATTATCAATCAAAGTTCAGGCGACAACACAGCTAAGAGACAGGGTGTCCAGGGAAAAAGCAACGAGTTTGACCGTTTGATTGAACTTGCTATGGGTCGATCGGACAGTTCTGTGCTGGAGGGTGGGTACCAGGATTATCTCGCGGATGCCTATTCTCTCTCATTCGAGAGAAACCCCGAATCGGAGATCCAGCTCAATACCCTTGTGCAAGAGTATCGCACCGCGGTTTACTACAAACCATACAATGGCGCTTTGTGGTCCAGGTATGCGATGTATCTGTCGCACTATGAAGGGGTGTCGGAACAAATGCTGGTGGCCATTGACAGGGCATTGGAATTTGGCAGGAATGACTATGTTACCCTGAAAAACCTGGTCTATATCGCTATCAGGAGCTGGCCAAAATTCAACTGCCAGTACAAGGAGTTGATGTTGGGAATTATCAGGGCCGGGTTGACCAAAAATGATCATATCCTGTCACGCTGGAATACAGTAAACAATCACATGGTAATCGGAAAATACGTCACAACGCTTGTAAGGTTTTATGGTTTTGATGAGGAGTGGGCGGATATCCAGGTCCGGGTGTGTCTCCAAAACTGATTTAAAATGAGATTACTTGAAAATTTGCTTTTTATTTCGGTTTTGCTGCTCCTTGCCTGGGTCACTGTGCCCGATGGATCGAGGGGCGGGGTGGCATCTGCAGGACTTTCCACCGCGGTGTTAACAATGTCCTTTCTCTACGTCAGCCTGTTTTTCACCCACAGGCATTTGAGGGAGGTTCTACTGGCATACCGATGGATATGGTTATGCCTGCTTGCATGGCTTTTCGTTACAGCAATACAGACCTTCGAGTTATTTGGCTACCACAACTATGATCCCTATGCTTCCATACAGGAACTCAATCTGTATTTCGCCTATTGTGCATTTTTACTGCTGGTGACCTGCCTGTTAAGCAGCCGGCGCAGGATCAGGATTATCATCGGAGTACTTGTTGTCATCGCCATTGCCCAGACTATTTTCGGGTTAATCAACTACTATTCCGGAGAGCAGCCGCTGGGATGGAAGCCTACGCACTGGGCAGCACACCGGGTCACAGGGACATATATCAATCGCAACTTTTTTGCCAGCCTGGTTGTCATGGTGCTTGGAACGGTTCTTGTACCCGTGATTATAAAACGTAAAAATTCCGCTCGCTATGATGAAACCGGGCAGGACAAGATTAATCACCTGGCGATAAAAACATTCTGCGTCATTGCCAGTGTAATTTTGCTATCGGGGCTGGTTCTTTCTGGATCAAGGGGAGCGTTTCTTTCCATGGCCGTTGCGACATGTCTTGCGGTCGTGCTAATCCAGCTAAACGGCCGGGTCTCGCTTCGCGCCCGTTACCTGGTTCTGGTGTGCGTTATGTCGGCCGTACTGTTCGGAGCCAGGCTTCTTCAGGCAAGGTTTAACCAGAACATGGTGGATGCCACGCCAAAAATACAACAATGGCAGGCGACCATGGAACTGATTGCTGAACGCTGGTTTTCCGGTTATGGGCCAGGTACCTACGAAGAGGCTTACAAGGGTAATATCCCATTCGAGGCAGCACCCCTGATCCATAATCACGCACACAGCGACGTGCTGGAGCTACTGCTGGAACAGGGATTAGCTGGATGGATGCCACTGGCGATTGCAGTGTTGATGGCGTTTGTTTACGCGCTCAGACATGCCCGGAAAACGAAAAGTGTCACCAGGCTTGCTGTGATACTGTCTTCCCTGTTTGGTGTTTCGAGCATGGTTGTCCATAGTATGATTGATTTTCCATTCCAGGTTCCGGCGAATGTGCTGATTTTCCTGGTCCTGGTGGCGATAACATTATCAGCCTCAACGATAAACCTGCAGTCTCGACACTAACCGGCAGAGAACTCATGTTTAGATCGATCCGCAAACAACTTATGGTGCGCAGCGAATGCTTGAAGCAGTAACTCTGGCATCGATAGGCCTTGCGTCATTGGCCGCCATGCAAAACTGGAGAATTGGGATTTTACTGTTCGTAGTTGTCGGGTTTGTACAGGATCCCCTGCGAAAGCTGTTACCTGGCGAACCGGCTATTATGGTTGTGGCGGCTGCGGCAGTATTTATTGGCGTAGTTGTCGGGCTGGGAATGAGAGGCTACCGATTTCAGCCTGCACTTATCCCGGGTTGGCAGCATGGTATTTCCCAGGCCTTTATGGCCTTCATGTTCCTGCTGCTGCTTCAGCTGGCCAATTCTTTCATTAACTATCAAAGCGTGGGTCTCCTCGGGCTGGGCGGTTTGACCTGTCTGGTTCCCCTGGCGGCGGTGTTTACAGGATATTACTTTGCAATAAGGATCGGTAATTCAGGGATTTACCGCTTTTTCCGTGGGTATGCCATTTTGTGCCTGTTATCCACGCTGGGTATCTACCTGGAATATTTTGGCCTGGACTATACGATGCTGGGAGAGATTGGCAGTGGACTGGTAATTTATGATGTGGGTACGATACTGAAAGCTTATTCGGGGTTCTTCAGGGCTTCGGAAATCGCCGCATGGCATATATTCTTCGGCTCCTGCCTGATGATAATGCTTGCAATGAAAAGCACATCATTGTCGCTTCGTGCCATATGGGTTGCCGGGGTTGTTTTCCTGGTAGTCGCCGGTATGCTCACTGGGAGGAGAAAACTGATCATAACTATCCTTATATTTGCCTTTTGCTACTGGTTTTTTGTGCTCGCCTACCTGAAAAGTACTTTACGTATTGCAGTGGTATTACTGCTCCTGGGAGTTGTCAGCCTTGGTGCACTCTCACAGAACAGATTTATCCAGCAAGGCGGAGACGCCGTTTTTGATCTTTATGTTGAGCGCAGTTCCAGTGTATTTGGTGATATTTCTTCCAGGGTGAATACCCTCGGGATCAATTCAATACGAAGCGCCATAGATCAGTTCGGTCTGTTTGGCCGCGGTGCAGGCGCATTCAGCCAGGGCGCAAGATTCAGCAATGTGAAACAGGAACGTGCCTGGCAGGTAGAAGGGGGATTCGGTCGAATCGTTGCAGAGCTGGGTCTTGTAGGACTGCTAATACTGCTATGGCTGTTCTACCTGATGCTCATATATTTTCGTCGCCTGATGATGTATCTGTCCCGAAATAATTCAGAATTGGCCATGACCTGTTTCGGGCTGATTGCGATACTTATCGCCAATATGTCGCATTTCTTTGTTGCCTCACAAGTTTTCAGTGACCCGTTCATCCTGATTCTGCTCGGTTTAGTTACCGGAATGATTATTGCATTACCGGTAATAATGAAATTTGAAGAAGCGGGAAGCACTATGATGCCAATTCCGGCGCCCCTGTAACAACAGCAGGCCAGTAGTTGTGATTATTCTCGGTGTGAACGCCTACCACGCTGATGCTGCGGCGGCGGTTGTAAAGGACGGCGTTGTTGCAGCGGCTGCTGAAGAAGAGCGATTCAATCGAATCAAACATTGGGCAGGAATACCAACCCAGGCCATCAGGTTTTGCCTGGATCATTGTGGAATCAACTTTGCTGACGTTGATTACCTGGCAATAAATACCAGTAACAGTGCACATCGAAAAGAAAAGTTCCTGTACATGCTGAAGTCATGTCCGCACCCTGGGCTGGTAATTGATAAGCTCAGGTCACGGCGTAAACGAAAAAATATCCTGGATGAGCTGGCATTATTTCCAGGTTTCGATACGGCGGGTGTGAAATGTATCCCGGTGGAACACCATACCGCCCATTTAGCCTCCGCGTATTATCCCTCGGAATTTGAAAGCGCTGCCGTTCTTTCCATTGATGGTTTTGGTGATTTCAGCAGTAGCGCCTGGGGCATCGGGGAGAATGGGCAACTGGTTGTCAAGGAGTATGTTCATTTTCCCGATTCTCTGGGGGTGTTTTACCAGGCCATCACCCAGTTTATCGGTTTCCCGGCGTATGGAGATGAGTACAAGATAATGGGCCTGGCGCCCTACGGCTCCGTTTCCTGTTTGCCTGAGCTGGAAAAGGTTCTGGTAATCGACGGCGATGGTGGCTACAGTCTCACTCTGGACTATTTCAGGCATCACAGGGAATCCCTGGCATTTCACTGGGATGGCGGTGCCCCGGAATTTGAAAACCTTTTCACTTGTAATCTGGAACGTCTACTGGGCCCATGCCGTAAACCCGGAGAACCAATCACCGATATTCATAAAAATATTGCCGCAACTGCACAGTATCTTTACGAAAAGGCGTTGTTGAGCATGTTGCACCGTATTAATCGTGAGTCTGGCCAAACCAGTCTTGCCCTGGCAGGTGGTTGTGCCATGAATTCTGTTGCCAATGGCAAGATAATCGATAAAACCCCATTCCGGAAAGTCTACGTGCAGCCCGCTGCCGGTGACGCAGGAGGGGCAGTGGGAGCGGCATTGTGGGTCTGGAAAGAAAACGGCGGCGAAATATCATCCGGGGTGATGCCGAATGCCTACCTTGGGCCATCATGTTCGAATGAATCGATATCAGCATTGCTGCAGTTGGAAAACGTACTCGATGATTCCGGGTACAAATCAATATGTCTCGAGGAAGAAGAATTGCTCGAAACTGTTGCCAGGGAAATCATGGCCGGGTCGGTGGTCGGATGGTTCCAGGGCCGGATGGAATGGGGGCCAAGAGCGCTGGGAAATCGTTCAATACTCGCAGATCCGAGGAGGAATGATATTCAGGATTTGCTCAATTCAAAAATCAAGCGACGCGAGAGCTTCAGGCCTTTCGCGCCTTCCATACTGGAAGAGTGTACCGCGCAGTGGTTTGACACAGGTGATACGGTCCCATTTATGGAGAAGGTGTATCCGGTAAAGGAGGATAAGCGCACACTGATACCTGCGGTGACCCATGTGGATGGTACCGGCAGGCTGCAAACTGTAAGCGCACGGGATAACCCACGATATCATCGGCTTATCAGTGTATTTTACAAATTAACCGGTGTGCCGGTGTTGCTGAATACATCGTTCAATGAAAATGAACCGATCGTCTGTAACCCACAGGAGGCGCTGGACTGCTTTCGGAGAACCCGAATGGATGTTCTGGTAATGCAGGATTTCCTGTTAAGGCGGAAAAGCTGAATGTTGCCATTGGCAGTAACCGCCCTGGCCGTTTCCCTGGCAACTACGTGGGCATTGATTCCGGTTGCCAGAAAACTGGATCTGCTGGCGAAACCGGGTGAGCATCGTATGCACGAGCAGCCAACACCGTTGGTTGGCGGGATTGCGATTTTCCTGTCCATGGCAGCCTCGGCGCTGTTTTTTTCAGTCCAGGTTCCCGAAAATCTGTTTTTGGGGATGTTCCTGTTGATGGGTTTTGGGATAATCGATGACCGTTGGACTATCCCTTTCTGGATTCGGTTCGTAGTCCAGATCGCGGCAGCGTTACTGGTAATCCGTGGCGGGGTTGTTCTGAATGACCTGGGCTACCTGATGTCGGATGAATTGTTTACACTGGGCCGCTGGGAGATTCCATTGACCGTCTTTGCCATTGTGGGCGTCATAAATGCAATTAACATGATAGACGGGCTTGACGGACTGGCCGGCGTCACGTTGCTGGTGGCAATTTCCGTAGTCCTGTTGTGGTATCAGGACACTCTCAGTGAAACCCGCATACAGTTGGGCCTGGTTATGGTATCTGCGCTTGCAGGCTTTCTGGTTTTCAATATACGATTCCTGCGGTCTCGACCCGCACGTGTGTTTCTCGGAGATTCCGGCAGCATGTCCCTGGGGTTGTTTGTGGCGTGGGTATTTGTTGCAGACTCCCAGGCACCCGGCAGGCTGTTTCCTCCTGTGGCGGCGCTGTGGATTCTGATGACACCTTTGTTCGATACTGTGGGGGTGATGTTACGCAGAATAATACGCGGACACTCGCCATTTAATGCTGATCGTCTTCATACCCATCACTTGCTGCTTGCCATGGGAATTAGTGTCAACGGGGTGTTGGTATTACTGGGAGGTAGTGCCATCGTAGTGGCTTTTGCAGGGCTATGGGCGGTCAGCGCTGGCGTGGCGGAGAGCACACTATTCCTCGTTTTTCTCGGCCTATTTGCTATTTATGTAGTACTAATGGAAACAGGTGAGCGTGTATTTGGAAAATAAATTCTACATCGTATCGGGTGCAAGTTCCGGAATCGGCTATGCGATAACATTGATGCTGCTGGGGCAGGGAGCCCATGTTGCGGCGATATCCCGAACTATCGGTGCGCTGGAAACTACGCTGGCGGAACAGACCAGGGGAAGCCTGGAGTATATTCATTGTGATCTGTCTGATCCGGATCAGCTGTCCGCCTGCATGAAAGCCTTGCTCAGGGAATCACCGCCGGTGGATGGTATGGTTCTGTGTCATGGCTATGGAGATTTCGGATCGATTGAAGAGTTTTCTGAAAATCGGATTGAAAAGCTGGTGAACACCAATTTTACCAGCCACGTACTGATGGCCAGGCTTGTTGTACCTGTTCTTAAACGGCGTCAGGCCGGAGACCTGGTTATGATTGGGTCGGAGGCCGGACTCAGGGGTGGCAGGAAGGGAGCGATTTACTGCGCAACAAAGTTCGCAATCAATGGCTTTGCCCAGTCATTGCGAGAGGAATGTGCCGCCAGCAATGTCAGGGTATCCGTTATCAATCCGGGTATGGTGGCTACCCCATTTTTTGACGATCTTGATTTCAAGCCGGGGTCTTCGAGGGATAACTACCTGGAGGCCGCGGATATTGCCAGCACAGTGAAACTGATGCTTGAGTTGCCCCGGGGCTCAATCATTGAACAGGTGAATCTGTCACCGCAAAAGCACGTAATCAGGCATGGAAAAAGCTAGAATACGCCTGATTATTGCCACCACTGGATAGCGTCCAAATATGATTAGACTGTTTATTGCAGGGGCTGCGGGCCGCATGGGTGCGGCGATTGCACGGGAATCCTGCAGCGTCGACGATATTGAAATATGTGGAGCACTGGAGCATGCGGACAGCGAAGCAGTGGGCCGGGATATCGGGCAGTTGGCCGGTTGCGGTGAAATGTCTGTGTTGGTGTCCGCAGACACAGCCGGTCTTGATTTCGATGTCATGGTCGATTTTTCCAGCCCGAATGCTGTGCAGGAGCACCTGGAAATGTGTCGGCAGCATAATGCAGCGATCGTCATTGGAACCACTGGCCTGAATGCACAACAGAACCAGAAAATTTCCGAAGCCGCTGCCGAAATACCGGTTTTGTTTGCAGCCAATACCAGTGTAGGGGTGAACCTTTGTGTGGCGCTGGTGGATATGGCGGGCAGGGTGCTGGGACCGGAAACAGATATTGAAATAGTGGAAGCACACCACAGGCACAAGGTTGACGCCCCTTCCGGAACCGCGCTCTTACTCGGCGAGGCAGCTGCAGCGTCCCGTGACCTGGACTTTCCGGATTGTGGTATTTTCTCCAGGGAAGGCCATACCGGCGAGAGACCGGCAGGTAAAATCGGGTTTTCCACCATCCGTGGCGGTGATATTGCAGGGGAGCACACTGTCATGTTTATAGGAAACGGCGAAAGAATTGAAATTACTCACCGTGCCACAGACCGGCGGATATTTGCCCAGGGGGCGCTTCGGGGTGTTCGCTGGATCGCCGGGCGGCAAAAAGGGCTGTACAGTATGCAGGATGTGCTCGATCTACGTTGATTAGCGGGCCGTCTGGATGTAGAATACCGCCGGCTGAAAAACGACATGCCAGGGGAGAAACCGCAGGGGTTTCTCCCTTTTTTTAAGCAAATTTCCGGGAATTGCCCTGGTCATGACGGGAGAAATTTTTGAATAAACCTGCTTTGCTGATTCTTGAAGACGGTAGCACGTTTCACGGTGTATCAATTGGTGCAGACGGGATGAGCGCCGGGGAAGTTGTTTTCAATACTTCAATTACTGGTTACCAGGAGATCCTTACCGACCCTTCCTACGCAAAACAGCTGGTCACGCTGACCTATCCACACATCGGGAATGTAGGCGCAAACCCGGAAGATGTGGAATCCCGTTCGGTATTTTGTGCCGGGTTGATTGTAAAAAATATTCCAAGAAGACATTACAACTGGCGCGCTGCCCAGTCGCTGCCGGACTTCCTTCGCGATCAGGGTGTTGTGGCAATTAGTGAAATAGATACGAGAAAGCTGACTCGGCTATTGAGACGCAAGGGTGCGCAGCGGGGATGTATCGCTGCTGGAGAAAACATAGACAAGGATGCGGCAATGGAACTGGCGCTGTCGTTTCCCGGCCTGTCCGGGATGGACCTGGCCAGAGAGGTTTCGGTTAAAAGTGCATACCAGTGGAATGACGGAATCTGGGATCTGGAAAAGGGGTACACCAAACCGGATCCCGGCAAGTTCCAGATCGTTGCCTGCGATTATGGCATTAAGCACAATATCCTGCGTATTCTTGCCCACCGGGGCTGCGCCATTACTGTGGTACCGGCCCAGGCATCGGCACAGGAAATCCTCGCCCTCAACCCGGATGGGGTATTCCTTTCCAATGGTCCGGGTGACCCAGAGCCTTGTGACTATGCGATTGAAGCAATATCACAAATCCTGGTACGCGGTATCCCGGTTTTTGGTATTTGTCTCGGCCATCAACTGCTCTGCCTCGCCAGTGGTGCAACAACAGCTAAAATGAAGTTTGGCCATCATGGAGCCAACCATCCGGTCCAGGACCTGCAAAGCGGGCGGGTATTTATAACCAGCCAGAACCATGGCTTTACTGTGGATGAGTCTTCACTGAATGAAAACATACGCGTTACCCACCGCTCATTATTCGATGGCACAGTCCAGGGAATCGAGCTTGTCGACAAACCGGCATTTTCATTCCAGGGGCATCCAGAAGCGAGCCCGGGTCCCAGGGACATCAACACCCTGTTCGACCGTTTTATCACCATGATGGAGTCAGCAAGCGGTAAAGACAAGCATGCCTAAAAGAGACGACCTCCAGTCCATCCTGATTGTGGGTGCAGGACCAATTATTATCGGGCAGGCGTGCGAGTTCGACTATTCCGGTGTCCAGGCATGCAAGGCTCTAAAGGAAGAAGGCTTCCGTGTGATCCTGGTGAATTCGAATCCGGCCACCATAATGACTGACCCGGATTTTGCTGATGCGACTTATATTGAGCCTATAAACTGGCGAATTGTCGCAAGTATTATCGAAAAGGAAAAACCGGATGCCATATTGCCGACCATGGGCGGGCAGACAGCATTGAACTGTGTGCTTGACCTGAACCGGCATGGTATTCTGAAAAAGTTCGATGTTGAAATGATAGGAGCTTCCAGCGAGGCGATCGACAAGGCAGAAGACAGGGAACAATTCCGTAATGCCATGGCAGCCATCAATCTGGAAACGGTGAACGGTGATCTCGCCCATACCCTGGAGGAAGCCCATTCCATTGTCAGCAGAATTGGCTTTCCGGCAATAATTCGCCCGTCGTTTACATTGGGCGGCAGCGGAGGCGGGATCGCTTACAACATGGATGAATTTGATGATATTTGCAATCGTGGGCTGGATGCATCACCGACACGGGAGTTGCTGATCGAAGAAAGCATCATTGGCTGGAAGGAATTTGAAATGGAAGTGGTCAGGGACCGAATGGATAACTGCATCATTATCTGCTCAATTGAAAATTTTGATCCCATGGGAGTGCATACCGGCGATTCGATCACCGTTGCACCTGCACAAACGCTGACCGACAAGGAATACCAGATCATGCGCGATGCCAGTATCGCGGTTTTACGGGAAATTGGTGTAGACACCGGAGGATCGAACGTCCAGTTCGCGATCAATCCGGAAAATGGCAAGATGGTTGTGATCGAAATGAATCCCCGGGTATCACGGTCTTCCGCACTCGCTTCCAAGGCGACGGGATTTCCTATTGCCAGGGTTGCTGCAAAGCTCGCTGTTGGTTACACCCTTGACGAGTTACGTAACGAGATCACCGGAGGGGCCACGCCGGCATCATTCGAACCCAGCATCGATTACGTTGTCACAAAAATACCCCGGTTCGATTTTGAAAAATTTCCCCAGGCAGATTCGACGCTGACCACCCAGATGAAATCTGTCGGTGAAGTCATGGCGATTGGGCGCACATTCCAGGAATCTTTCCAGAAAGCACTTCGTGGTCTTGAAATCGGCTCCGACGGACTCGATGAAAAATATATTCCCGACGACAACAGCGCCGAAGAATTCCTGACTTCGAAGCTGCGTATCCCCGGTGCCGACCGCCCCTGGTATCTTGCCGAGGCATTCAGGTCCGGGGATGAGCCAGCAGGAAATTTATGAAATCTGCAAAATCGACTACTGGTTCCTGGCTGAGATAGAAGACCTGGTAGTAACCGAGTCAACCGTGGCAGCCCGGGTTGTAGAGAAAATCAGCCCGCTGGAACTGAAATCCTGGAAGGCAAAGGGGTTTTCCGACCGGCGGCTGGCCAGGCTTCTCGATGTCAAAGAGTCTCAAATCAGGGAACTACGCTACAGACACGGAATCCATCCTGTATTCAAGCGGGTAGATTCCTGTGCGGCCGAATTTGATACATCTACAGCCTACATGTACTCAACTTACGAAGAAGAGTGCGAGGCTTCGCCTACTGATCGGAAAAAGATTATTGTGCTTGGAGGCGGCCCAAACCGGATTGGCCAGGGCATAGAGTTTGACTACTGCTGTGTACACGCCTCAATGGCGCTCCAGCAAGACGGCTACGAGACCATTATGGTCAACTGCAATCCGGAAACGGTTTCTACTGACTACGATACTTCGGATCGGCTCTACTTCGAACCCCTCACACTCGAAGATGTTCTCGAAATAGTTCGGATTGAAAACCCCACCGGGGTGATCGTTCAGTTTGGTGGCCAGACGCCACTAAAACTTGCCCGGGCACTGGAACAGGAAGGCACACCGATAATTGGAACATCGCCAACATCCATACACCAGGCAGAAGACAGGGAGTTTTTCCAGAAGTTGCTGTCAGATCTTGGCCTGCTGCAGCCTCCGAACCGTACCGCTACCAGCCCGGCCCAGGCGATAGAACTTGCCGAAGAAATCGGCTATCCGCTGGTTGTACGGCCCTCCTACGTGCTCGGGGGTAGGGGAATGGAAATTGTCCACAATCCCGAAGATCTTTCCGGGTTTATGGAATCTGCCCTGAGCGCTTCCTTTGATTCTCCGGTCCTGCTTGACCGTTTCCTCAATGATGCGGTGGAAGTCGATGTCGATGCTGTATGTGACGGCGAGTCGGTGGTTATCGGTGGAATCATGGAACATATTGAAGAAGCCGGGGTTCACTCGGGTGATTCGGCCTGTTCACTGCCGCCCTACAATTTATCCGAGTCACTGCAACAGGAACTCAAATCACAGACCCGGTCCATGGCGCTGGCGCTTAACGTGGTGGGACTGATGAACGTGCAGTTTGCCGTAAAGGGAAGCGATATTTATGTCCTCGAAGTCAATCCCAGGGCTTCGCGGACGGTGCCTTTCGTATCCAAGGCAACCGCGCGCCCCCTGGCGATGGTGGCAGCAAGATGTATGGTAGGGCAAGACCTTGCGAGCCAGGGAATAACAGAAGAGATCACTCCGAAGTACTACTCAGTAAAAGAAGCGGTGTTCCCGTTCATAAAATTTCCCGGTGTTGACACAGTACTTGGCCCGGAAATGAAGAGCACGGGGGAGGTCATGGGAATCGGCAACAGTTTTGGAGAAGCCTTCGAAAAAGCACAGAATGCAGCCGGCTCTATAATACCCAGGGACGGAAAAATACTGTTCAGCCTGCGTCGCGAAGACCAGCAGGATGCAGTCCGTATCGCCAGATATTTTTGTGAAGCCGGGTTTGAAATCCTTGCTACGGAAGGCACTGCCAGGGCCTTCTCTGAAGGCGGGATTCCGGTAAAACGGGTGAACAAGGTTGTAGAAGGCAGGCCCCATGTTGTCGACATGATAAAGAACAAGGAGTTTACCCTCATAGTCAACACCACATCCGGTAAGCAAAGCCTCAAAGATTCCTATACAATCAGGCGCGAGGCACTGCTACACAAAATAACCTACTATACGACCCTTGCATCGGCGCGGGCTTCGGTCGAAGCATTCCCGCATGTGGGGTCTGTCACTGTCAACAAGCTCCAGGACCTTCACAAATTACTTTAGTAACCTGACTCTTCGCAACCCCTCAATTGCGGAATACTATTGTAGATACGACAGGTAAGGTGTACTGAGAAATCGCTATGAATGATCGAGTGGTACTAACCAGCAAAGGGGCAGAGCAGCTTCGGGAAGAGTTGAGGCGACTGAAAAGCGTTGACCGACCAGCCGTAATTGCAGCTATAGCAGAAGCAAGATCCCATGGAGATCTTTCAGAAAATGCCGAATATGATGCAGCAAAGGAGCAGCAGGGTTTTATAGAAGGACGCATTTCTGAACTGGAGTCCAGCCTTTCCATAGCTGAAGTCATCGATCCGGCCAAGATTGGCCAGGACGGCAAGGTCGTGTTCGGGGCCAAGGTTGATCTCTATGATGTTGATCGGGATACATCGGTAAGCTACCAGCTTGTCGGAAACCTCGAAGCTGATCTCAGCCACGGCAGGATATCAATCAGTTCCCCCATGGGCAAGGCAATGCTGGGCAAGCTGATTGGCGATGAAATTGAGGTTGTCGCTCCGGCGGGAAACCGGACCTACGAAATACTCGATGTAAACTACGGTTAACCCGGAGATTCCTTTTACCGGGTCCGGGTTCAAAGATGGCAGTGGGGATAATGAAACCTGCTCATGTTGTTATGGCAATTTCCGTGGCCGTAATCTGGGGAATGGGATTTATTGTGGCTAAGGCGGCCATGAGCCACTTTTCCCCGATATTGCTGATGGCATTACGCTTTACCCTGACTGCACTATGCCTGGGATTTTTGTTTCCGCCACCCCCGCGTCTTTTCAGGGACCTGTTCTGGGTTGCACTGGTCAGTGCTGCGATCCAGTACAGCCTGACGTTTAATGGTCTCAAGGGTCTCGATGCATCAACCGCAGCACTGCTGGTACAGCTTGAAGTTCCCTTCGGATTGCTTATCGCCTGGGTTGCTTTGGGAGAGCGGGTCTCATTGAGGCAATTTGTCGGTATCGCGATATCGTTTTTGGGGGCGATGCTGATTCTGGGAGAGCCAAAGATCAATGATAATATTGTGTTCGCTTTCCTGGTGATTGGTGGCGCACTGACCTGGGCTATCGGACAGGTGATGATCAAAAGGATGGGGGAGTTAAATGGATTCACGCTTGTATCCGGGGTGGCGATTTTCGCCACACCCCAGCTGTTTGTTGCTTCGGCGATTTTCGAAACTGGCCAAATAGAGGAGATCCAGTCTGCCTCATTACAGGCGTGGCTGGCAGTTGTCTATCTCGGCCTGGTGATGACAGCCCTTGGTTACGCCATGTGGTATCGTCTGCTGGGCCTGTACAGCGTCAACAGTGTTATGCCATTTTTACTGCTTCTGCCCGTGACCGCTGTCCTCGGCGGGGTATTTTTTCTGGATGAAATCCTCACTATCAAGATTGTGGCAGGCGGAGGCCTGGCTATAGCTGGTGTTGCGATTATTACCCTACGGCGCAATTCCGTACACTCGCAAATCGGCTAGTCAATCTCCGGCGCCGCTCCAGCGGACTGGTTTATCCTTGCAGTCGCTTGCTACAATGGCATTTACTGACCCAGCCGGAGAGAAATGAATTCAGACCAGCTAATAATATTTGGTTTGCTTGGCGTTGTGTTCGGTCTCTTAATATGGGGCCGAATACGTTACGACCTGGTCGCATTTTCAGCCCTTATTGTTGCAATAATTTTCGGCGTTGTCCCGGAGCAAAATGCATTCGATGGATTTAGCCACCCCGCTACAGTCATCATTGCATTGGTGCTTGTTGTCAGCAGGGGGTTGTCAAACTCCGGAGCTGTAGAACTCATAGCCAAATATGTTGTTGATGCGGGCCGCTCGCTTTTCATGCATATCAGCATTATGTCGGCAGTCGCGGCGGCATTATCGGCGATTATGAACAATGTGGCGGCGTTGGCTTTGCTTATGCCAATCGATCTGCAGGCAGCATCCAAAGCAAAAAGAAGCCCGGGGCTTACCCTTATGCCGCTAGCTTTTGCCTCGATCCTTGGTGGCATGATTACACTGATCGGGACGCCTCCCAATATTATTATTGCCAGTTTTCGTGAGCAGGCGCTGGGTGAATCTTTTGGCATGTTCGATTTTTCTCCCGTGGGGCTGGTTGCTGCAGTTTCAGGCGTTCTGTTTGTCGCGCTGGTGGGGTGGCGCCTGATTCCCAGGGTCAACAATGGCCGGAGTGTCGCCCGTGAACTGGCGCAAATCCAGGATTATATTGCCGAAGTCAGGGTGGGCGAAAAATCTTCAGTTGTTGGCTCCAAGGTCAGGGATCTCGACAATCTGGTGGAAGATGCAGATGTTGCGATTATCGGCCTGTCGAGGCGGGGCAAACGATTTCCCGGGCATGCCAGGAGAGAAGTTATTGCCGGGGGAGATCTGCTGGTAATAGAGGCCAGTGCGGCCCACATTGATGCATTTGTCGGGGAGTATGGACTGGAGTATGTCGGATCCGAAAAACATGAATCATTGATTGGGGAAGACCTTTCCCTGATCGAGGTGGTAATTCCCGAGGGTGCCCGGATTGAGGGGCGCACTGCCCTCGATCTAAGGCTGCTTTACCGTCACAGCGTTACCCTGCTTGGTGTGTCCCGCAATGGTACGGCATTCCGGGATAGCGTGCGTAAACTGAAAATCAAACCAGGGGATGTGATTTTATTGCTTGGGCCCTCAGAAAGGCTCCAGGATGTTGCCATCTGGCTTGGTGGATTGCCATTGCAGGAGCGTGATCTCCAGGTAATCCAACGGCACAAGGCCGGAATAGCCGTATTCAGTTTTACCCTGGCGATAGTTGCGACCAGTATCGGGCTGATCCAGCTTCCCGCGGCCCTGGCGGTAGTTTGTATAATTATGGTTGGTATCAATGTTGTGCCGCTCAGGGAACTGTATACTTCCATTGAATGGCCGGTCATCGTCCTGCTTGGCTCGATGATTCCAATAGGGTCAGCACTGGAGGCTTCCGGCGGAACTGCAATGATTGCCCAGGGCATCGTTGGATTCTCGCAAAGCTATGGGCCAGTCGTCGTTCTTACTCTTCTGATGGTGGTTACCATGACATTATCGGACGTTCTCAACAACACTGCCACCACAGTTATAGCGGCACCAATCGCCATTGACATAGCGGGTCGACTTGGCGTGGACCCGGATCCCTTCCTGATGGCTGTTGCAGTAGCGGCATCCTGCGCCTTTCTTACTCCCATAGGCCACAAAAACAATACGCTGATAATGGGCCCCGGGGGATACCGTTTTGGCGACTACTGGCGCATGGGCTTGCCACTGGAGGTTATAGTGGTGGTGGTTTCGATTCCCATGATCACCTGGGTCTGGCCATTTTAAAAGCGCGGCTGCAACGAGTTGATCCTGCCATGTTTGTCGAGGCGAATGGGATTCGCTGATTAATTCCTGGGTCAACATTTGTTTGCAGAATTACGTTTCATTCATCAGGCGTTCTTCCATCCTTGCAAGATTTTCTTTTTCTGAATCCGGTGCTTCGGGGTAGAAGCAGCCCAGTTGTTCGATTTCCCGTGATTATGATGTTTGCTATACAGACCCGGGCGTAATCCTTGTTGTCGGCAGGAACAGCAAACCAGGGTGCGTACTCCCGCGAGGTTGCGTTTAGCATTTCTTCGTAGGCATTCATATATTCGCCCCAGTGTGCACGCTCGGCAACATCGGACATTGAAAATTTCCAGTTCTTTTTCGGATTCCGCAGCCTTTCAAGAAAACGGGCCTTCTGCTCTTCCTTACTGACGTTCAGCCAGAATTTCAGGATACGGGTTCCGTTGTTGTAAAGGTGTTGTTCGTGGCATCGGATTGAATCGAAGCGCTGTTCCCAGATTTTATCGAGGTCTGCTTCCCCGGGCAGTTTCTGGTTCGCCAGGTACTCGGGATGGACCCGGACAACCAGTGTTTCTTCGTAGTAACTTCGGTTGAATATTCCTATCCTGCCGCGTTCGGGCAGGCGTTTGGCGCTTCGCCACAGGAAATCGTGCTCGAGCTCCTCACTGGAAGGCTGTTTGAAACTGAAAACCTGGCAGCCGGCGGGATTAACACCCCGCATAACCGTGCGAATGGTGCTGTCCTTTCCTGCCGCGTCCATGGCCTGGAAAACCAGCAGAACAGAATACCGGTCATGGGCGTAGAGTTTTCTCTGCAGTTCATACAACCGGTCATTGGCCTTGCCCAGTTGTTTCTTCAAACTTTTTCCCGGGCCAGGGCCGGTTTCAGGCCTGGTTACTGAATTACCTATCCTGAATGAGGAATCAAATGGGACCCGGTATTGGTCAGTGGTCATCTTGATGTTCATCGTGAAATCTGATTATCAACTATAATCCTATATCATAGATTGATTTCATGGGTCTTCAAGCAGTTATGTTTCCGGTTTTGTCAAAGCATCGATCATTTATCATGGTGGCCCTGCTGGCTCTGATTGGTAGCTGTAACGCCGAAGATGATTGTATCAGGACAAACAATATCTTTGATTCGATGCATGCCCGGGAAATTTCACTGCTGAACGACAATGGTAAAATTGTTTCATTTGAATCCATGGTGGCGGACAGTAGTGCGCAACGTGCCCAGGGTTTCCAGCATATCTGTGAATCCGTCATTGATTCGACACAAATTCTGTTTGTTTACTCCCGGCCGATCAAAGCCCGGTTTCATATGATGAATGTGAAAGCGCCTCTGGATATCGGGTTTTTCGATTCAGCCGGCAAGCTTGTTGGCCTGATGGTGATGAACACTTACGATGATGGCAACAGAAGGCTTTATTCACCGAACCAGGAATTCCAGTATGCGCTGGAAGGCCATGTCGGTTTTTTCAGTGATTTTGGAATGTCTACCGGAAAAACCAGGCTGGTGATCAATTCGATTTTTGACGAATCGTAACAGGGATTAGGGTGAACGGGTTGATAGCTAAACAACAAGCGCAATTCGGATTGTGGACAAGTGATATGGACGTTGAGATTGCGCTGGGCAAGGCGGCCGCACCGCAATATCCCTTTGTTTTCAATGACACTCTTTACTGGCTCGAATCGCTTCCGGACCAGGGTGGTCGTGTATGTGTAATGAAGCAATCGAACAGAGCCGATCCTGTGCCAGTTACTCCTGAAGGGTTCAACATTCGTACCAGGGTGAACGAATACGGAGGTAAATGTTTCTGCCTGTGCGGGCAATGGCTGATTTTCAATAACTATGATGACGGCAACCTCTATTTCCAGGACCTTGATAGCGATGAAAATCCGGTTCTTCTGGTGCATGGAAATGATAATAGTAACTGTATCGGGTTTGCCGATCTGGTATGGAGCCCTGATTGTGAATGGGTCATTGCCATCAGGGAAACATCCCACCCGGGGGTTGAAAACAGGAGTGAAATCGTCGCTGTCAGCGTAGCTATGCTGGGCTCCGGCAGCAGCGATTTGTTGCCGCCGGTTATCCTCAAAACCGGTTCAGACTTTTACGCCAGTCCGGTGATTTCGCCTCGGGCAGAGAAACTGGCATGGATTGAGTGGTCACACCCGAATATGCCCTGGGACCAGTCCCGACTGGTATGGGGGGACCTGAACCAGGCCAACGGGAAATTAGGCCTGTCAGGGTGTGAAGTTGTGGTTGACGAACCTCAACGTGCTGTTTGCCAGCCCGGATTTACCGGCAATGGGCGCCTCATATTTGCCAGTGACAGCCTCGCATGTAACTTCTGGAATCTGTTTTCCTGGCATAATGGTAGACTGGTGCAGGTGACCGACCAGCAATATGAATTTGGCGAGGCGCACTGGGTATTCGGACAGCGCCGCTGGCTGCAAATTACCCCAGGCAGCCTGTTGGCAATAGTAACCCGGCCTGACGGAGACCGTGTCGTTGAAGTGGATATTTCAAGCGGACAATGCCGGGCCGTAAGTGATTTATTTACAAACCTGGCCCATATTTCTCAGGGCAGTAGCGGTTTTGTCAATCTCGTCGCCAGCTACGTTGACCGCAACCCCGAAGTTGTTACCATGGACTGCCAGGCGCATTCAAATTACCTCCACAACACCGGCGCAACCGATAGCATTCGTGCTCACAGTGACCCGCTTTTTTTCGAGTTTGAGACCACTGAACATGACGTTGCCTACGGTTATTTCTACCCGCCATGGAACCCGCAGTATTCCGGTCTTGACCATACCCTGCCGCCAGCCATAGTCATGATTCACGGCGGCCCTACTGCCAGGACAACCCGGGAATATGCCGGCCTGAAGCAGTATTATTGCTCATTGGGATATGCCGTTATAGATATCAATCACAGGGGAAGCACCGGATTTGGACGGGAGTTCAGGCAGTCGCTAATCGGGAACTGGGGTGAGTACGATTGTGATGATATCAGGGCCGCAATCGACCATGCAGCAAGGAAACAATGGATTGATATGGAACTGGTTTTCATCCGGGGAAGCAGTGCCGGTGGATACGCGGTACTACGTGCCTTGACCCAGTATCCGGAAGTTTTCTGTGGTGGGGCCAGTTACTATGGTATTGGAAACCTGATTACGCTAAGTGAATTAACCCATAAGTTCGAGTCCAGGTATACAGACCAGCTGTTGGGAGAAAGTTTTGATCCGATCAGGTCAAGGCAGGATGGCAGCCGCTACAGGTCGCGTTCCCCGGTCTTTGCAATGCAAAATATCGCCTGCCCCCTCATTCTTTTCCAGGGAGAGCAGGATCGCATTGTTCCCCGTGAGATTGCCTATGAAATTATAGACCTGCTCAAGGTCAAGGGGATTAATTACAGTTATACAGAGTACCCGGGGGAGGGACATGGTTTCCGAAGTAACGAAACCAGGATCGATGCAATACAGAAGGAAACTCAATTTTTTGCGGATATTATTCGCGCGAAAACAGGGCTGGCGGTTCAGCAGCCGGGTAACTACAGTGATCGCCCCCACGCCTGACAGCGAACAAACCCTCGCCCTGGCCGGCTTGCTGCAGTCAGCAGTCCTGGTCAACCAGTTGGCGAGGAAATCAAGCTGGGACCGCAGTGCACTGCATGATTCCACATACAGCCTGATACGAATTGAAGAAACCAGTGTGGAAGCAATTTTTGGCGGTATGTTTGGTGTCGATCTCGGGTTGCGCTCCTTGATCAGGTTTTTTGCGACCAAGCCGGATCATGATGTTCGGGAAATTTACAACTACGCTGCAGCAGCACATAATCTCAGCCTGAAGCTGTTAAAGCTGCGACGAACAGCGGATGTGATTCATGACGATCTGGTAAAAATCCAGTCGCAGTTCCTGTCATCCTATGACAACGACACTCGTGACATCGAATTGCAGGCCGAGCTGGCTGGGGTTATACAGCCGTACCATAAGTTACCTGACTCCAAGAATTGTTGTCCAGGGTGAATCCAGCCAGCTGCAGGACCCTGATACTGTGAGTCGGGTACGTACCGCCCTGTTCTCCGGCATTCGTGCGGGGTTTCTCTGGCATCACCTGGGAGGTCGACGATGGCACCTTCTGTTCAATCGGGCTGCCTATGTACAAAGAGCGAACTTGATAATGACGGGCTGAGGGAATATATTGCTGAACAACCTCACTGTGCCAATGTCCAAATCATTGATATCGAGGATGCCATGACAGGACTGAAATCGACCATGGCAATCTTTAAATACAATCACATACCCGGGTTAACATGTTTCTGATACTCCTGATTCTGGTTATGGTTGCCGGATTTTGCTGGCTCGATATGCCGGTGAAAAACTGGCTCATCGCTTGCACGCTGGTCTTATTTGTGGTGATGGTGACAGGAATTACCAACACCATTGCGACACTGGTTCTGTTTTCACTCTTTGGGGTAACGACCCTGGTTCTCTATTACCTTCCAGACCTGAGAAAGCAGTTTATAAGCCGTCGGGTTTTCGATCTTGTTAAAAAGTCCATGCCGGCCCTGTCGAACACGGAGAAAGAAGCCATCCAGGCAGGCACGGTATGGTGGGATGCTGAATTGTTTTCTGGTCGTCCTGACTGGAAAACGCTGTTTGATTCTAAAATGCCAGCCCTGTCACGAGAAGAAGAGACGTTTGTTTCCGGACCAGTAGAGCAGTTGTGCGGTATAACGGATGACTGGGACATTACCCATAATTTGAACGATTTGCCGGGCGATGTCTGGGACTTTATCAAGGACAAGAAGTTTTTTTCCCTGAACGGACCCCGGGAGTATGGCGGGATGGGATTTTCCGCATTCGCCCAGTCCACAATTATCCAAAAGTTGTCATCCCGTAGCAGCACAGTTGCCGCGACGGTTATGGTTCCGAACTCGCTTGGACCGGCAGAACTTATAAATCACTACGGTACCGAGGAACAAAAGCAGCACTACCTGCCATTACTGGCCGAGGGAACGGAAATCCCCTGTTTCGGCCTGACCGGCCCCTGGGCAGGTTCCGATGCGGATGGTATGCCGGACTATGGCGTGGTATGCGAAGGAACATACCGGAGAAAGAAGGTAACTGGTTTCAGGGTTAACTGGGAAAAACGCTATATCACCCTGGGTCCGGTTTCGACATTGCTTGGCCTGGCATTCAAGGTCCATGACCCTGAACAGCGCCTGGGAATGGGAGAATTCCCGGGAATCACCTGTGCACTGGTTCCCACAAAAACCAGGGGAATATCTATCGGTCAACGCCATCTGCCTCTCAATTCGTCGTTCCAGAATGGACCGAACCAGGGTAATGACGTATTTATTCCTATGGAGTGGGTGATTGGAGGCCAGGAGCAGGTCGGCAAGGGTTGGAGGATGCTGATGCAGTCTCTCGCTGCAGGTCGGGGAATTTCACTGCCGGCGGCCAGCGCAGGCGCAGCAAAGCTGGCCGCCCGCACCAGCGGGGCCTATGCAAGGATCCGGGAACAGTTTGGAATTGAGATCGGTAAGTTTGAAGGAATACAGGAGGTCCTTGGTCGCATCGGCGGACTTACTTACCTGCTTGATAGTGGAAGAATCCTGGTCGTATCTGCTATTGACCAGGGCCATAAACCCGCCATCATTTCCGCGATAGCAAAGCAGCAGTGCACCGACCTCGCAAGAATTATTGTCAATGACGCCATGGATCTGCACGGCGGCAAGGCTATCTGTATGGGCCCGGGGAATTATCTGGCGAGAATTTACCAGCAATTGCCTATCGGCATTACCGTAGAGGGAGCAAATATCCTGACCCGGTCGCTGATCATATTTGGCCAGGGCTCGATGCGGTGTCATCCCTACCTGCTTGATGAAATCGATGCCGTTGGCATGAAAGACCCGACTGACGCCCTGGACAGGTTCGACGATTTGCTGCAACAGCATATCGAGCATTTTATTTCCGCTAAACTGAAGTGCTTTTGCTACGGATTGAGCCGCGGCAGGCTGGCTCGCGGTAGCGGTCGCGGTATAATCCGCAAGCACACTCGCACCATCGAACATTTTAGTGCAGCGCTTTCCTTCCTCTCCGATATAACGCTGTTCATACTCGGCGGTGAACTGAAAAGAAAAGAAATGCTGTCCGGACGTTTCGCCGACGTTCTTGCCAACCTGTACATGGCGTCGGCGGCAGTCTGGCATTTCAGGTGCAATGGTGAGCCCGAAAGCGAGGAACCCCTGGTTGACTGGGCTTGCCAGTACGCCTTGTACCAGGCCCAGCAGGCCCTGGATGGGATCCTCCGAAACTATCCTTCGCGGACGCTGGGCATGGCCTTGCGCTTCGCCGTGTTTCCTGGGGGAAGGTATATTGCCATGCCGGACGATCGATTATCCACCGCCGTGGCCGGGATTCTGATGGAACCCGGACCGGCCCGGGACCGCCTGACCCGGGATGTTTATATTCCCGACCAGCCCGGGGAAATTGTCTGCCAGCTTGAATCAGCATTACGCCTGGTAATTAAAACCACCGATCTGAGGCGGGATCTGGGAAAGCAGGGTGTGAATATACGCCCTGGGGAAAGCTACCCGGACTGGCTCGACCGTATCGAGCAGGAAGGCGCAATAACCGGGGAAGAGAATCGCATGCTTGCGGAAACAAGAGAAGTCGTGGAGAAGGTCATATCCGTGGACAGTTTCGAAGCAGGGGCATCCAGTCCGAATTGACGAATTGGCTATGACCAGTATCAACAGGCTTGCGGAAATCTACCCGGAGGATGCGATCCAGGACCATGCCGGGGACTGTGATGTCATTGAAATTGACAATATACACTCCATTCCGGATTTGCTGGATCAACGTATCGCAAGAAGCCGGGACGCACTGGCCTACTGGCAGTACTGCGAGAGCGAAGGAGAGTGGCAAAACTACAGCTGGGGTGATATCGGGGAACAGGTGAGGCGATGGCGCCAGGCCATATCCGCCGAGCGGCTGGAACGCGGCGACCGTATAGCAATCAGGCTTCGCAACTCGGTGGAATGGGTAGTGGCGGACCAGGCTGCACTGGCCGAGGGTATGGTGGTTGTACCTGTGTATAGCGAGGACAGGGTCGACAATATTACCTATATTCTTGAACATACCGGTGTCAAACTCCTGTTCGTGGATCACTATGATCAGTGGATCGAACTGGCGTCAGAACGGGAAAAACTGCAAGCCTTACAAAGAGTCATTGTCCTCGGTGAATACCAGGATGAATCTGAAAATAATAACGAACCAGGGGTCGTTTGTATTTCGCAATGGCTGGGGCATAGCGAATTCCGGTCCGCAACCCGGAATTCGACAAGGGGTCATTCAAACAATGGCCTTGCTACCATTGTCTTTACCTCCGGTACTGCGGGCCGGCCCAAGGGAGTGATGCTGTCGCACAGGAATTTGCTGGCCAATGCCTATGCCGGCCTGCAGAGTATCGCGATATACCCCAGTGACCGATTCGTATCATTTCTTCCCTTGTCCCATATGTTTGAACGGACCGTTGGTTATTATCTTCCCATCATGTCCGCAGCCCAGGTCTATTTTTCCCGATCCACAGATAAGTTGATGTACGATATCCAGTATGCAAAACCTACTGCACTGGTGACGGTTCCTCTGATTTTCGAAAAGGCCCTGGGAGCCATTCATAGCCGGATGGAATCTACAAGCTGGCTAGAAAAGATGTTGTTCCGGTTAACCGTGAGTGCAGGCTGGCACAAATTCCAGTTTCAACAGGGCCGGGCCGGATTCAGCATAATACAGCTTGCATATCCGTTGCTTGACCGCATGGTGGCGGAAAAGGTACGACGAAAATTTGGATCTGAATTGCGCCTGGCGGTTTGCGGCGGTGCTCGCCTTAACCCGGAAGTATCAAAAACATTCATCGGGCTGGGCGTTACCCTGCTGCAGGGTTATGGGCTTACAGAGACAAGTCCGGTGCTCACAGTCAATGTCCTGGCAAACAACCGGCCTGAAACAATCGCCCTGCCATTGCGGGGAGCAGAGCTTCGTCCCGGGCAAATGATGAACTGCAGGTGCGCAGTCCCTTCAACATGCTTGGATACTGGAACAACGAAGACGCGTCCCGTGAAATCCAGGATTCCCGGGGATGGCTTCACACCGGTGATATAGCTACCATTGATAGCGATGGCTTTGTATCCATTTCCGGGCGGTTAAAGGAATTGATCGTACTTAGCAATGGCGAGAAAGTACCTCCAGCAGATATGGAAACCGCAATCATGTCAGATCCGCTGTTTGAACAGGTGCTGGTGCTCGGTGAAGGCAGGGCATTTCTCACAGCAGTGGTTGTAGTAAACAGGGAAACCTGGCAAAAAATTCCAGCTCGGGAGGGCCAGGATCGACAGGGTCCCGAATACCGCTTCACCAGGAAGGATTTGAAAATTGTCCTGGAACGGATCAGGCTTACCCTGGCCGGATTTCCGGGATATGCGTTTATCAGGTATGCGTGCCCGGTTTTCACCCCCTGGACAGTGGCTAATGGCCTGATTACGCCCACGTTCAAGTTAAAACGTTCCAAATTGCTGCAGTTTTACGAGGAGGATATTGAGCAGATGTATTCGGGAAAATCCCCGTCCCAGGATTAATATTTCCGGTTATTGCAGGATATTGAAGGGTCTTCGCAGCAACTCCCTTTCCAACTATTGTTGTGGCATAATCGGGCGCGCAAAAATGCTGCAGTTGCAGTATTTCCCAAATTACTTTCCTGAAGGGAATAGATGATGAGTTTACTGATTTCCGACGCCTGGGCACAGGCGGATTCGCTGGGTGGCAGTGGCCTGATTGGCATATTGCCAATGGTACTGATTTTCGTTGTATTTTACTTTCTGCTGATTCGTCCCCAGCAAAAAAGGTCCAAGCAACACAAAGCCATGGTAGCTGATCTCTCCAAAGGCGATGAGGTGGTAACCAATGGCGGCTTGCTTGGGAAAATTACCAATGTCGACGATAATTTTGTTGCAGTGGAAATTGCCGCGGGAGTCAATGTTAAAGTCCAGCGTGCCGCAATTTCCCAGATGATGCCAAAAGGAACTGTCAAATCCTGATCACGGGCCTGGCCCAGGTTCAGAAATAGCGCCCGTGTCCGGATAGAGCTGACACAATTGATGTCAATTCCTAATGTCAATTACCCATTTCAATTCCGGGTCACTCTTGACCTCATTATTTTGTCAATACACCATGTTGATGCTAAACGATGAATCTCGCCAATCCTGATTACCCTGACTTATAGTACTGTACCTCTATGTTAAATCAGACTGCCTGGTGGAAATATCTTGTCGTGGTGACATTTGTTTCGCTTGGATTGTTTTATGCATTGCCCAACCTGTTCGGAAGCGATCCGGGTATCCAGATACGTGGAGCCCGCGGGCTGGCCCTGGAATCAAATACCCTGGAAAGAGTTGAATCCATTCTGAATGCAGAATCTATTCCCGTTAAATCCATTGCCAGCGATGCATCCGGACTCAAAATCCGTTTCAATGATCATCAAACCCAGTTGCATGCCAAGGGCCTGCTCGACGCAGAACTGGATAACAGCTATTCGCTCGCCCTGACGCTGCTTTCCGGTGCCCCGACCTGGTTAACAGAATTTGGTGCGCTTCCAATGTACCTGGGTCTGGATTTGCGGGGTGGCGTACATTTTCTCCTGCAGATTGATATGGAAAGTGCAATCGAGAGAAACCGGCAAGGGATCCTGGACAGTATCAAGTCGACGCTGCGCGAAGAAAAGATCAGATATCGCAACATTTCCCAGAACAGGGATGGCCAGATTGAAGTGACTATTAGAAATCCCGAGCAGAGAGGCGAGGCCAATGATGTGCTGCTCAGTGAATTTCCTGCTTTAAGAATATTTGAGGATGAAAATCGGCAGGAGATGATACTGGTAGAAATGCGCGATGATCAAATTGAGGAGATAAAGTCACTGGCTCTTGAGCAGAATCGTATTGCACTGCGCAATCGCGTCGACCAGCTTGGTGTCGCCGAGCCCATAGTGCAGCAGCAAGGGGCGGACAGAATCGTGATACAGCTGCCCGGTGTACAGGATACAGTGCGGGCCAAGGAAATTCTTGGCAGGGCGGCGACCCTGGAAATGCACCTGGTTGATGAGCAAAATGATGCGGCAGCGAGAGCGAGCGGGCAGGCCCCTCCAGGATCCCGATTGTACCGATTCCGGGATGGCCGAAGAATCCTGCTGAACAAACGGGTCATCTATTCCGGTGATAACATAGTGGATGCGGCAGCCAGCCTCGATACCCAGACAGGATCTCCCATCGTGAGCATTACCCTGGATTCTTCAGCGGCAACAATCAACAGCCGGGTTACTGGTGAAAATATTGGAAACCGCATGGCGGTTGTTTACCTGGAGCTGATTTCAGAAAACAGGAAGGATGAAAATGGAGACCTGGTGCTGGATGACCAGGGCCGACCAGAGAGGGTAACGACCCGGGTTGAAGAAGTGCTCACCGCACCAGTTATCAGGGGACAGCTGGGTAAACGTTACCAGATTGAGGGCATTGATTCAGTGACTGAAGCGAGGGACCTGGCGCTGATGCTCAGGGCAGGAGCGCTGGCAGCGCCGATTGAGATAATAGAGGAGAGGACCGTAGGCCCGAGCCTGGGACAGGCCAATATCGACCAGGGTTTTCGCTCTGTCATTGTCGGTTTTGTGCTGGTACTTATATTCATGCTGGTTTATTACCGGGTGTTTGGTACCGCAGCGGTGTTGGCATTAACCCTGAACCTGGTATTGATTGTTGCCGTTCTTTCCATGCTCCAGGCAACCCTTACACTGCCCGGCGTGGCAGGAATCGTGTTGACCGTGGGCATGGCTGTGGATGCCAACGTGCTTATTTTTGAAAGAATCCGTGAAGAGATCAGGAACGGCAACTCGCCCCAGGCCAGTATCCACCTGGGCTATGACAGGGCTCTATCGACAATTATCGATGCAAATATTACCACCCTGATCGCCGCTGTGGTCCTGTTCAATTTTGGAACCGGTCCGGTAAAAGGTTTTGCTGTTACCCTGAGTATTGGAATACTCACATCGATGTTTACGGCAATTCTGGTTACCCGCATGCTTATAAACAGGATATATGGTGGTAAAAACGTGAAACAGCTTTCGATATAGAAACCATGGAATTTCTCAAACAACAGACAAAAATCGATTTTATGGGTGCCCGCAAGATCGCCTTTATTGCATCCATGGTGCTGGTTGTTGTCAGCATTGGCAGTTTTTTCGCGAGGGGGCTTAATCTTGGAATTGATTTCACCGGTGGCACGCTGGTTGAAGTCGGATACCACCAGCCGGTTGAAGTTGAATCGGTAAGGAACACCCTTGCGGAAAGCGGGTTCGAGGATGCTGTTGTACAGCACTTCGGTACCTTCCAGGATGTCATGGTCAGGCTGCCCTCGTCATATTCGAAGGAGAGCCTCAATTCGGCACAGATCAGCAGTGATGTGATGGCGGCGCTTCGTGGTTCATACAACGAGATCCTGGTTGAATCTGCGGATCCGACAAACCAGCAATGTGTTGTTTCCGGGCAGGTTACGGATTGCCAGGTGCAAATGCGCCGGGTTGAATTCGTTGGTCCCCAGGTTGGTGGGGAACTGGCAAACCAGGGCGGGCTGGCCATGCTTTACGCGTTGTTGGGCATCCTGATTTACGTTACCTTCCGGTTTGAGTGGCGATTTGCGGTAGGGTCGGTTGCTGCACTGGTTCACGATGTCCTCATTACGGTGGGTATATTTTCGATTTTCCAGTTCGAGTTTTCGTTGCCTGTCCTCGCTGCGGTACTTGCCGTAATTGGCTATTCATTGAATGATACTATCGTTGTATATGACCGAATTCGTGAAAACTTTCGAAAAATGCGCAAGAGTATGGCGGTGGAGATTATGAACACCGCAATCAACCAGACCTTGCCCAGGACAATACTTACATCTCTCACTACATTGCTTGTGGTGGTCACCCTGCTGGTTTTTGGTGGTGAAGTGATAAGGGGTTTTTCCCTCGCACTGTTTATAGGTGTCCTTATCGGAACCTATTCTTCTATTTTTATTGCCAGCCCCGCTGTGCTTGTTCTTGGAATCACTCGCGAAGATATGATGCCGGTCCAGAAAGAGGGTGAGGCATCAGATTCGCAACCCTGACCGAACCAACTAACAATGCGATGCCCCTATTGTGCCAATGATGATACCCGGGTGATCGATTCGCGGCTCGGTGACAGTGGTGAAAGCGTACGCCGACGTCGTGAGTGCCAGGAGTGTTCGGAGCGATTTACCACTTTTGAGCATGTCGTGTTTGATATGCCAAGTGTGATCAAGTCAGACGGTCGCCGCGAACGCTTCGATGAATCCAAGTTACGGCGCGGACTTACACGGTCACTCGAAAAACGACCTGTGGGAGCCGAAGTTGTCGAAGGTGTTGTAAACAGGATCATGAGAAAATTTACTCATAAAGGCGACAGGGAAATTGAGGCTGATCAAATAGGCGAAGCAGTGATGAATGAACTGCGGCAAATTGATGAGGTTGCCTACGTTCGGTTCGCTTCTGTCTATCGAAGTTTCCAGGATCTTGAAGCTTTCAGCGATGAAGTGGAAAAGCTCAGGGAGTCTCTCTCGAGCCAGGAAAGCAAGTTTCAACTGTCACTACTGCCAGGTGAGGACAAAAATTGAATCTGTTTTCAGCATTCGGGGAGGCCAGGGAACCGATCACGGAGATCGGCGTCGGTGCAGGAAAATCTGCCGATGACCCACATCTCAATCCGGGAGATGATGAAAAGTTTATGTCTCGAGCGATCAAACTGGCCCGAAAAGGGCAGTTTACCTGTGACCCCAATCCTGCTGTGGGATGCGTCATTGTAAAAAATGGCGCCATAGTGGGTGAAGGCTGGCACGAGTTCTCCGGCCAGGCCCATGCAGAAATCAACGCACTGAAAGCGGCAGCAAAAGACGCACAAGGGGCCACCATGTATGTCACCCTGGAGCCCTGCTGTCACCACGGTAAAACCCCGCCCTGCACCAGGGCAATACTCAAATCCGGTATCCTGCGTGTGGTAATCGCAACAGAGGACCCCAACCCGATGGTTAACAGGAGCGGCATCTCCGAACTGCAAAGAGGGGGAATTGATGTGGTATGTGGCGTATGCAAGTCAGATGCACGATTATTAAACCGTGGGTTTTTCAAGAGAATTACCACCGGGATGCCCTGGGTTACACTGAAAACAGCGATTAGCCTTGATGGAAAAACGGCTATGGAAAGCGGGGAAAGCCAGTGGATTACATCGGAAGCAGCGAGGCGCGATGCCCACAAACTCAGGGCCAGCGCTTCTGCGGTGCTTACCGGGGTTGGAACCATACTGCGTGATGATCCCTCGATGACGGTAAGACTCGATGGGGTGCAACGCCAGCCTAACCGGATCATTGTGGATACAAACCTGAGCACGCCGCCCGATGCACGAATATTTGATGGGCAGGGAACTGTTTATCTGCTCACTGCAAATGTCGAAACAGATGCCATGGAAAGCTTCCCGGACAAGGGCGTGGAGATCATAGATTGTGTTACATCCGGGGGACGGATTGATCTTCCCCGGGTAATGAAAGAACTTGGCAGCAGGGAAATGAACTCTATTCTTGTGGAGGCCGGGCACCGGTTAAACGGCAGTATGGTGGACAATGACCTGGTTGACGAACTGGTCGTGTATGTGTCGCCGGACTTGCTTGGCAGCGATGCTCGGGGTATGTTTACTATTCCAGGCATTGAACACCTGACTGAAAGGGTAAAGATGGAGTTTAAAAGCGCAGTGATGGTTGGCAGGGATCTGAAACTGACGCTGTCCCCCTCCACCCGCTGACCACAGCATTGATATGTTTACCGGAATAATCCAGGCCGTGGGGGCGCTCGAAAAAATTGAGAACTCCGCGAGCGGAGTAAAAATAGAAATTTCCCTGGGCGATCTTGCGTCGCAGGAAATAAACCATGGAGACAGCATATCTGTCAATGGAACCTGCCTCACTGTGACTGGTATGCATGATGGAAAAGTAACCTTTGACGTATCCTCCGAAACGCTGGCAAAGTGCCTGATAGGTGAATGGCAGCCCCGCGACAGGGTTAACCTGGAACTCGCTTTGACTATGCAAACCCGGCTCGGCGGCCATATGGTTTCTGGCCATGTCGATGGACCGGGTACGGTTGTGGAGATGGACAGGAGTGAGGAATTTGTTTGTATGGGTTTAAGTGTAAGCAGCGACCTGGGCAAGTTTATCGCACCGAAAGGTTCGGTGGCTGTTGATGGTGTAAGCCTTACCACAAACGAGGTGGAGGATGATTCAGGCATTACCGTATTCACAGTAATGCTGGTGCCCCACACGTTGGCGAATACTACCCTCGAATTGCGCAAGCAGGGCAGCAGGGTCCATATTGAAGTCGATATGGCCTCTCGCTATATAAATCGTATGCAGGAGTTCCAGGGTAGATGAGTACCAGTGCAATAACAGTCAATGCCATCGAAGATGTGTTGGCGGACTACGGCAATGGAAAAATGGTCATCATGGTAGACGACCAGGACCGAGAAAATGAGGGAGATTTGCTGGTTGCCGCTGAACGGGTCACTGACGATCATATCAATTTTATGGCCTCCAGGGGCCGCGGGCTCATCTGCCTGACCCTGACCGAAGAAAGGTGTAACCAGCTTGAGTTGCCGCTGATGGTGAGTCGAAACAGCGCCAGATTTGCAACAAATTTTACTGTGTCTATTGAGGCCTCCGAGGGCGTGACCACCGGTATATCCGCCCAGGACAGGGCAAAAACAATCAGGACTGCTGTTGCTGCGGATGCTAGCCCGGATGACCTGGTGACCCCCGGCCATATATTTCCGATAAAGGCCCAGGCGGGTGGTGTCCTTACCCGTGCCGGGCACACCGAAGCAGGAGTCGACATGGCCAGGTTGAGTAATTTTGAACCTGCCAGTGTTATCTGTGAGATTTTAAAGGAAGATGGCTCCATGGCCCGGTTGCCGGACCTGGTCGAATTTGCAGCCTGTCACGACATGAAAATTGGCACAATTGCTGACCTGATCAGATACCGTTTGAAGGATGATCCGACCCTGCAACGGGTTTCCGAGCAATACCTGCAGCTTAACCAGGGAAAATTCCGCGCCTTCGTGTTCCATGATTTGGTTGAGGGTGGCGTTCATCTTGCCCTGGTCAAGGGAGAGTTGAACCCCAATAACGTAATTCCGGTCCGGGTACATGTACACAGAGGGTTACTGGACGTGGTTCTCAATCCTTCCAATCCCTGGAGCTGGACCCTTGAAAATGCGCTGGAGGCGATCGCCGGCCAGGAATCGGGTGTAGTGGTAATATTATCTTACAACGAGAGTGCAGACGAACTTGTCGGTCGGATTAGTATCGATACTGACGCGCAGCATCGGGGACAGAACATTGATGTTCATAACGAACCTGCAAACCTGAGAATGCTGGGCGCAGGCGGGCAGATACTTGCCGACCTGGGGGTAGTACGGTTACTGGCTTTGGGACGGGCCAAAAAGGCCCATGGGCTATCCGGTTTCGGGCTGGAAATTGTCGGTTATGTTGAATCTCCCCAGCAACTCAAAGAGTGGAGGAATGAAAATGAATGAAATAAGTGGTGACTTTGCCCAATGCTCGGGAAAATTCGCAATAGTTGCAGGCAGGTTTAACCGGTTTATTACAGACAAGTTGGTTGAGGGTGCAGTAGACGCCTTAAACCGCCACGGATTACCGCGCCGAGCGTGATTATTGCCGCGTACCTGTTGCTGTTGACGAGGGATTTTGACACCTGGGGAATCTCAAAGGCGCCTGGAACCCAGACGCAGTCGATATCGCCCGCCGGTATACCGTGGCGGTTTAAGGCGTCTACTGCACCCTCAACCAACTTGTCTGTAATAAACCGGTTAAACCTGCCTGCAACTATTGCGAATTTTCCCGAGCATTGGGCAAAGTCACCAC
>PVMK01117937.1_pt1 | contig 71467 bp, 78 predicted proteins | sample 1853481 | NCBI WGS metagenome assembly PVMK01 (sample SAMN08533507, study PRJNA380276) | Marine sediment metagenome, whole genome shotgun sequencing project.
GATGGGATCAATATCGTCAGCCAGTTCAAAAGATAACATGCCACCAAAACCTTCCATCTGGCGTGCTGCGATATCGTGGCCAGGGTGGCTTTTCAGGCCCGGGTAGTAGACCTGTTTTATATTCTCACATTTGTCCAGAAGCCCCGCTATGATGCCGGCATTACTGCTTTGCCGGGCCACCCTCAGCTCAAGCGTTTTAAGGCTTCGTTCCAGCAAATGACAGTCCTGGGCGTTCAGACAGCCGCCATAGCTGACAGCATGGCTGCGAACTTTGGTGATCAGCGCGGCAGGGCCGTTGACGGTACCGCAGCACAGGTCACTGTGGCCGCCGAGGTACTTGGTGCCGCTGTGCATGACCAGGTCGAAGCCATGAAGCAACGGGTTTTGCAGGATGGGTGAGGCAAAGGTATTGTCGATAACGGTGATAATACCCCGTGCTATGGCATAGGTTGCAACTGCCGCCAAATCCACCACACTTAGCAGGGGGTTACTGGGCGATTCCACGAAGATCATGCGGGTATCAGGCCCGCTAGCAGCTTCGATGGCATTCGCGTCAGCCGCCGAAAAACTGTAGTCGATACCAAAACGCTTTAACTCGGTAACAACCAGAGCGTGGGTGCCACCGTACAGCCCTTCGGTAAAAACAACATGATCACCAGCCTCAAGCAGGCCGAACAAGATGGAAGAAATGGCCGCCAGACCGGAACTGGTTACCAGGCCAGCCTCGGCACATTCAAGCGCATTCATTTTATCAGCCACGACATCGTGGTTCAGGGTGTTGAAATAGCGTGGGTAACGGATCTCGGAATCATCCAGGTATTCAATCGCACTGGAGGAGAGCAACGGGGTGTTCAGGCCGCCCATGTTTTTATCGCGGCGGCTACCAGCGCGTACTGTTTGTGTGGCTTTTTTCAAAGTGGGTACTCAACTTTTTGCTTGTAGTTTGAATTCAGATTGCCGGCCATTGTGAATCAACGCTGACAGGCGGGGCAATAGTAACTGGACCGCTGGCCGATTACTTTCTGCCGGACGGCTGCGCCGCATTGGAAGCACTCGCTGCCAGCGCGGTCGTAGACCAGCAGTTCCTGGGCAAAATATCCCGGTGCCCCATCCGAGTTTACAAAATCCCTCAAGGTGGTTCCACCCTGTTTTATGGCGCGACTCAGGACATCACGGATGGCGGCTACCAGACCCTCGTAGCGTCGCCTGGAGACCCTTCCGGCGGCGCGTTGTGGGTGTATTCCTGCCATGAACAGGGCTTCCGAGGCATAAATGTTGCCGACACCAACAACGATATGGCCATTCATGATGAAATTCTTGATGGCTACCCGCCGGGTTCGGGAACGGTGGTACAGGTAATCTGCAGTAAATTCTTTGGAAAGGGGTTCCGGCCCGAGATCGCGTAACAATTCATGCGATTCCATTGCGCCATCGACCCACAGGAAGGCACCAAAGCGTCGCGGGTCGTTAAAACGCAGACACACACCATTTTCCAATTCGATATCTATGTGGTCATGTTTTTCCGGGCTTGACTGCCGCTGCAGAATACGCAACGAGCCCGACATGCCGAGATGTATGATCAAGCCACCCTGTTCCAGTTTTAGCAACAGGTATTTGCCACGTCGGTTCAAGCTGACAAATACCTGCCCCTCGGCTTTTTTCACTGCAGCGGGTACCGGCCAGCGTAGCCTTGGATCGCGGACAATGACCCGGGCAATACGCTGATTCAGCAGGTGCGGTTCTATTCCCCTGAGTGTTGTTTCGACTTCTGGTAATTCAGGCATTCGTGATTAAGGGGTCCCGGTGTTAGCATCTGGTCCGATGAATGATATTACACTGGTTGGTATTGATACGGGTGGTACTTTTACCGACATTGTTGTGCTTGAGCGTGGCTCAAAAGCTGGCGATATGCGCCAATGCAAGGTGCTTTCCGACCCGTCGGACCCGTCCGGGCCGATTGTCGAGGGTTTGAGACGATTGGGTCTTGAGAACCAACAATTACAGATCATCCACGGCACGACCGTTGCTACCAATGCAGTACTGGAGGGCAAAGGCGCCCGGGTTGCGTATGTGAGCAGCGAGGGATTTGCTGATGTGCTGTCGCTTGGCCGCCAGGAACGGGAAAATGTCTACCGGCTAAAACAGCCGGAAACCGTGCCCCCGGTGCCCCGGGCCCTCTGCCTGGAGGTCTCCACACGGATTGCAGCCGATGGTAGTTTGCTGTGCACCTGCAGTGATGAAGAACTGTCACGACTGAAAACCCGGTTGGAAGAACTGGATGTCGAATCAGTGGCAATTAACCTGCTGTTTTCCTTTTTGCGTCCGCAGGAAGAGCAGCGCATTGCCGACATGCTGAGCGGGCAATGGTTCGTATCCTGCTCCAGTAAAATTCTGCCCGAGGTCCGGGAATATGAAAGGGGTATGGCCACCTGGCTGAACGCCAGTGTCGGGCCGGTCATCTCCCGGTACCTGGAGCGTTTGCAAACCCGCTTACCACATGCCCGTATCGCGGTGATGCAAAGTGCCGGAACCACAATCGAGGCTGGCCAGGCCGCACAGCAGGCAGTGCGTTTGCTTTTGTCCGGTCCGGCGGGAGGGCTGGCAGCGGCACGCAGCATCGCCGCGCAAACAGCCAATCCAAAACTGATGAGTTTTGACATGGGCGGCACCTCGACAGATGTTGCCCTTTTCAATCGCGAGATCCCCTTGACGGGCCAGTGCCGGCTGGGGTCATGGCCCCTGTCAATTCCTTCGGTGGACATCCATAGCATTGGTGCCGGCGGGGGTTCGATTGCGACGGTGGACAAGGCCGGTATGTTGCTGGTGGGTCCGGAGTCTGCCGGAGCCAGCCCTGGCCCCGCCTGTTATGGCCAGGGTGGTGAGCAGGCGACGGTTACCGATGCTAACTTGTTGCTGGGTCGCATACCCGCGGAGACTTTGCTGGGTGGATACCTGCCATTGGATTTGTATGCGGCGGAACAGGTTGTTGCAGGATTGGCGCAAGAAATGGGCTGTGATGTGCTGGAAGCTGCCCGGGGTGTTATACGGCTGGCCAATGAACACATGGCGCGGGCCCTGAGGGTCATTTCCGTAGAGCGGGGGCATGACCCGGCTGATTATGCATTGTTATGTTTTGGTGGTGCCGGTGGCCTGCACGCCTGTGACCTGGCTGAATTACTGAATATGGGCAGGATCATCATTCCAGCCAGATCCGGCGTATTATCGGCAATGGGCATGCTGGTCAGTGAACCCGGGCGGGAGTTGTCACAGGCCGTACTGGCACCGCTGGCGAGCCTGACCGACGCAGACATCGGGAGACGATTCCGCTTGCTGGAAACGGATGCCAGAACCCAGCTGACCAGGGAAGGCTGCGAACCCGGAAGTGTGATTTTCCATCATCAGCTTGAGCTGCGATACAAGGGTCAGAGCGCAACCATCAGCATCAACTGGTCTGCTGGCGGTGATCACGAGGCAAGTTTTCACGAGGCGCATCAACGGGCCAGTGGTTTACACCTGCCCCACCTGGTGGAACTGGTCAATATACGTTTGAGCGCACGGGCACCGGCGGTTTTGCAGTCGATTGATATCCGGCCCGAAAGCAAAGGACAGATGGCGGTCGAAATGGTCCCCATGCCTGAACTGGCGTGTGAGGTACCGATAGTTCACCGGGCCGGGTTGCGTACCGGTGAGTCGATGGCGGGGCCATTATTGTTAACGGAGTCCGCTGCAACCGCATGGATCAAGCCCGGTTGGGAGGTCAGTCCGGATGAGTGGGGCAACCTGCATTTGAAGGTAAAAACCTGACATGCGCCTCCCCAGCGCATAGCCCAGGCCAGCCTCTCGGCCAGTTCCTGGCCTCACCTTCCCCTGAACATAAAAAAACCCGCTCTTGCAGCGGGTTTTTTCTATTGACTGCCTAAGATCGTTTACTTGATCTTGGCTTCCTTGTACATCACGTGCTTGCGTACCACGGGATCATATTTCTTGATCGCCATTTTGGACGGCATATTTGTTTTGTTTTTGTCCGTGGTGTAAAAGTGGCCGGTACCTGCAGAGGACACCAGGCGGATTTTAATACGTGCTGATTTTGCCATGATTTATGCTCCTCAGACCTTTTCGCCGCGTGAACGCATGTCGGTCAAAACGGCATCAATGCCTTTCTTATCAATAATGCGCAATCCCTTCGTGGATACACGCAGACGGACCCAACGGTTTTCACTTTCCACCCAAAAACGGTGACGGTGAAGGTTGGGTAAAAAGCGTCGCTTGGTCTTTGCATTTGAGTGCGACACATTGTTTCCGGCAACGGGCCGTTTACCGGTGACCTGACAAACTCTGGACATTGGATTTTTCCGTTTCTGTACTATCAAAAATGAGCCGCACTTTATACCGCAATAAAGACCCATTTGCAATCTAATTCAACTTAACCGGTACCATTTTAACTGTACTGGAGAAGATAAGCGCAAATAATTACAACATTCCCCTTGAAGCCATGGATACCGGGGGGCCGTCACCCACCACAAAATGATCCAGAAGACGGATTTCCAACAGCAACAACGCGTCTTTCAGGCGGCGGGTGATCGCCTGGTCTGCAAGGCTGGGCTCACTGACACCTGAAGGGTGATTGTGGGCCACGATAACTGCTGCGGCACTCAGCCTGAGTGCTCTTTCCGCAACGATACGTGGATACACACAGGCGCCGTCTATCGAGCCCTGGAACAGGTTTTCTGAAGCAATAACGCGATGTCGAGTATCCAGGAACAGGCAGGTGAAAATCTCGCGTTTACGGTCCCTTAATACGGTTTGCAGGTACTCCATGGTCATCTTGGGGCTGGTCAGCGAAACACCCCGCTGCAGAGACTGCTTCAGTTGTCGCTGGACAAGTTCGTGCGCCAGCCGGAGTCGTGTGGCGGCCTGGTCATCCAGACCCTCACGCTCGTCCGTGGCCAAACGGCTCGCTATCTGCAGTCCACGCAGTCCGTCAAAGCACTGCAACAGATTTTCAGACCGCCGGTTGCCTTGTTCTAACGGCTTGCCGGGATATAACAGCATGCTGAGCAGCTCAACATCTGATAGTGAGCCGGGCTGAAAACGTGGTGGTGGCGGGTTCTTGCGGTTGTTGGGCTGTAGGCTGGTCGATTTCATAATCCGGGCTTTAACTTGACAGGACTGTAATGCTGAAGCATAGGCATGGTGGCGTATATCAGCACTTGTAAACAGTAGCTGTAGGATGAAACTGCAATTCCTATGTGGTGAAGACTACAAGGCGCAGGCTTGGTATGATGGCGTGGGCATGGAGATTGTGCAGATCACTTAAATGCACTGCAGCATAAAAATAATACGCATCAGGAAACGGATATCAATTGGATAAGCAGAGTCTGAAAGCCGTTCAACTAAAAATTATTGACCCAAGGCTGGGTCAGGAATTTCCTTTGCCTGAACACGCCACCGGAGGTTCGGCAGGCATGGACCTTCGCGCATGTGTTGAAAGCAATACCATCATTCATCCGGGCGAAACCCTGCTTATACCGACGGGCTTTGCCATGCATATATCCGACCCCGGTATGGCTGCAATGATTCTTCCCCGCTCAGGATTGGGCCACAAACACGGACTGGTGCTGGGCAACCTTGTTGGTCTGATTGACAGTGATTACCAGGGACAGGTTTTTGTTTCCTGCTGGAATCGTTCGGATAAGGAATTTGAAATCAAACCGGGTATGCGAATAGCGCAGCTGGTTTTCGTGCCTGTGATCATGGCTGACTTTGAGCTTGTCGATTCATTTGAAGCCAGTGACCGTGGCGCTGGCGGCTTCGGTCATTCGGGTCGACAATGAAAACTCCAGATTTGAAATTTGATGGAAAAATAGATTTGGCCGCACTGCTGGATTTGCGAAAACTGCATCTTGAGCGGCTAAACCCCATGTATCTGCTTGCAGGCGGAGCTATCCTGCTGCTTGTGGTGGCTGTACTGTTATTCGCAGGCGGTACCAGTCAACAGGATAACGATGCAACGCTCAACCGTGCCAAACAGACCATGGGGCAGGTCAGTGGCATTGTTCAAAATTTCCGTCGGGTACTTGAAGATCAACAGGTGCAGGAACTGGCGATCATTGCAGCTTCCGAACCTGAAAAGCAGTCCAACCTGCAGCAATATGTCAGCGGTCGAATACCGGACCTGATTGAAATAAACCTGTACGACACTGAACTGGATAAGCTGCGTGCCACCGACCTGGAACCGTTCGGTTACGCGGTACTCGATATGCTGTTGACGGCGTCGGAGTCCGGACTTGCACCGGCGCAGATTCATGGCCAGGGCGGGGAAGCCTACCTGGCGATGGCCGTGCGGGTCGGTGAAGAAGCGTCCCCGGCAGCGTATTTGCTGGCAAAGGTGAGCACGGACGGATTTATAGCGGCTTTCAAGGGGTCTTTACCCGGTGCGGATGCTTTTGCGCTTGATCAATACAATGGCCGGTTTAAGCCATCCGTGATCAGTAAGCTGGCGGCCGTTCCAACATCATCCGAACACATTATCTGGCTGCGTATCCCGTCTTCTTTGTTTCGCATTGGTGTGGTGCAGAGTATCGCGGCAAGCAGTTCACTGGGTGTGTTGCGACCATTGATATTCATTACCGGTCTGATTTTGCTGAGCCTGGGTGTGATGTTAAAGCTGCGGCCTTATCAACCACCTGTTGAATTGACAGAGGATCCGGTGCAGATCGAATCATTATCAGGTGACACGGATCCGGATGATGGGCCGGATGAGCAAGAACACGGCTTGCCCCGGCCACAGGAACAAACCGGTATCGATGCAGGCGATGGCCTGGGTGCTATCGACTTACCGGATCTGGGTTTCAGTTTGGAGAAAATTAGTATGCCCCGCAAGAAAGCGCTCCCTCCCGTGGAGTTGATAGAAGGCATTTTCAGGGCCTATGACATCCGTGGTGTTGTAGGTAAAACGCTGGATGCAGATGTTGCCCGCCAGGTTGGCCAGGTTGTAGGCAGCCTGACGCTGGAGCAGGATGCCGGACCGGTGATTGTGGCAAGAGATGGCAGGGACTCCGGGCCGGATCTGGTCGAGGGTATGATCGATGGGATTTCATCCACCGGCTGTGATGTGGTCGATATTGGTGCCGTGCCGACCGGGGTGTTGTATTTTGCCGCCTATGAGCTGGGCAAAGGTACGGGAGTGATGATTACCGGCAGCCACAACCCACCGGATTACAATGGTTTCAAGGTGCTGATAGGTGGCGTTACCCAGGCGGGTGAGCAGATTACCGATATGTACCAACGCATACTGAGTGGCAACCTGCGTGTCGGCAAAGGCGATGTCAGCCAGGAAGACATGCTGGACCGGTACCGTGAAAAAATATCCGGCGACATCCAGTTGCAGAAACCTTTGAAAGTGGTGGCTGATTGTGGCAACGGGATTGGCGGTATCTGTGCTGCGGATGTGCTGCGGGCAATCGGCGCCGAGGTCATGCCCCTGTTTGATGAGATTGATGGAACATTTCCGAATCATCATCCCGACCCCAGCGAACCGGAAAATCTGCAAGACCTGATTGAAGCGGTCAGCCTGATGAAAGCCGACATCGGCGTGGCATTTGATGGTGATGCAGACCGCCTCGGTGTAGTTACGGCCAGCGGGGAAATAATCTATTCGGACCGACTGATGATGCTGTTTGCACCGGACGTCCTCAGCAGGGTGCCGGGGTCAACGATTATTTATGACGTTAAATGCACCAGCCACTTGCACCATGTAATCGAGGAAGCCGGTGGCAAGGCCATGATGTACAAAACCGGACATTCACTGATCAAGAACAAGATGAAAGAGGTCGATGCACCGTTTGCCGGAGAGATGAGTGGACATTTCTTTTTCAAAGAGCGCTGGTATGGCTTTGATTGCGGTATTTACGCCGCTGCGAGGTTGCTGGAAATCCTGGCAGCCGACGACCGTGATCCTGAGGAGGTTCTCAGCAGCCTGCCCAACAGCATTAGTACGCCTGAACTCAAAGTGCATATGGAAGAGGGTGAAAATCACGCCTTTGTCGCGGAATTGCAGGGAAAAGCACGCTTTGCTGACGCAAAGATCAATACCATCGATGGTTTGCGGGCAGATTTTTCTGACGGTTGGGGCCTGGTGCGGGCATCCAATACCACCCCGATACTGGTCGTGCGTTTTGAAGCTGAGACCGAAGCATCCCTGCAGCGTATCAAGGATGTTTTCAAGCAGCAGATGCTGGCGGTCAATAGTGAGTTGAAACTGCCATTCTAGGGACCGATGGTGCTAGGGAGCCTCTGATCAACCCATGAACTCGTATCTTGCATCCAAAATGACCAGCTTCTGCGTTCCGAATCTTGTCAATACCCAGCTATTACCTGCGATTCGCGCCTTGAACCTGAACATTTTGAATTGCAATCTACTTCGCTCAGGGTTAATTATAGGCTCCCTGGCCGTTAAAAAACTGACCATGTTGGTACTGATGCTGGCTGTCTTGCCGGTTTCAGCCGGGCAGGAGGGTCCCGGTACGGCCAATGTTGTGACCCAAATTGGTCTTCCCTCAGAGTGTCTTGCACCGGTGGCAATCAACAGAATCGACGGTGAAATCCGGGTGCTGCCGGCACGGGGTTTTGCCATAGAGGCCGGGGTACACACCATCAACGGCCGGGTCACGCTGGATACTACAAAATGCGGCCCTATGGGTGATCTGCAAATGAGGCGTGCGCCTGATCTGGAAGTAAATTTTGAGATCGGCAGAATTTACTACGTTGCCTATGATCGTAGTTCCCCAAACACGGATGATTGGCAGTTGGTCGTCTGGAAAGTGGAGTACCCAAGACCAATGATTGACTATATCCAGTCGTCAGATACGATTCAGTAAGCCGCTTCCGAAAATACCGGGTCAACCGAAGCATTCCAACGACCGTGATAAAGCGCCAGTTTTTTCTCTGCTGGTGTCACGCCCGCCTGTACATTGGCGAACAGGGGCTCCAAAAAGCCGGTTTCGTTTTCACCTGAAGAATCCAGCCGGTTGCGCCTGCTCAGGCCGCTGGATGCCAGTTCCAGAACTTCGAGCGCCAGGGACTGTAGTGTGCGATTGCGGATCGTTGATTTCAATCCCAGTTTTGGCGCGTCCATTCTGAGTTGCAGACGTTCCTCCATGCTCCAGTCACGGACCAGGTCCCAGGCCGTATCGAGTACCGCGCTGTCATACAGCAGCCCGGCCCATAAGGCCGGCAGGGCACAAAGCTTCCGCCATGGGCCGCCGTCAGCACCGCGCATTTCCATGTAGCGCTTCAAGCGAACCTCGGGGAACGCCGTTGTCAGGTGATCCTCCCAGTCCTTGAAGTTTGGTTTTTCACCCGGAAGTACGGGTAATTTACCGATCAGAAAGTCGCGGAAGGACTGACCGGATGCATCAAGATATTCGCCATCGCGATATACAAAGTACATCGGCACATCCAGCATATAATCGACATAGCGTTCAAAACCCATTGATGAATCGAATACAAAGGGCAGCATGCCGGTGCGATCGGGGTCGGTATCCTCCCATACGTGTGAACGGTAACTGAGGTATCCGCAGGGTTTGCCGTCGACAAAAGGCGAATTGGCGAACAAGGCCGTGGCCACCGGTTGCAGGGCCAGTGCCACCTGGAACTTTCTTACCATATCCGCTTCGGAACTGAAATCGAGATTGACCTGCACCGTACAGGTACGGCTCATCATGTCCAGTCCGAGCGTACCGCGTTTTTCCATATATTCCCGCATGATGCGGTAACGGCCCTTGGGCATCCACTGTGTATCCTTGCGTTCCCACTTGGGCTGGAAACCCATGCCCAGAAAAGCGATACCGAGTGGTTCAGCGATGGTTTTGACCTGCTTCAAATGGGTATAAACTTCTTCGCAGGTCTGGTGAATGTTATCCAGCAAGGCCCCGGAGAGTTCCAGTTGACCACCGGGTTCCAGGGTTACGGACGCCCCGGTATCATCCAGCAGGGCAATCAGCTTGCCTTGCTCCTCGACCGGTTGCCAGCCAAATTGATCCGCGAGACCTTGTAGCATTGCGCGTATGCTGTGCTTGCCTTCATAAGGCAGGGGACGCAGATCACTGGTTGTAAAACCGAATTTTTCATGCTCAGTACCCAAGCACCACTCGGACTCTGGTTTACAGCCAGATTCAAGGTATTCAACCAGTTGCTGCTGGTTTTCGATCTGGCCCGGGTTGCCGGATACTTTCAAGTGAAACACTCCATGTTTATTTTTAACCGGAATCGACTAGGATACACGTTGGAAACTGTACAAAAAAGTAAATCCATTCTATGAAAAAATTGATTTTGTTAGCACTATTGCTCAGCCAGGGGCTTTTTGCCGCCACATTGCACCGTGGTCTGGGCCCCGAACCCGACTCGCTGGATATTCACCAGGCGCAGGGTTTGCCAGCGCTGCAAATTTTGAGAGAAACCCGTGAAGGGCTGACCAGTTTTGATGCCGCAGGCAATGTCGTTGCAGGTGTGGCGGCTTCCTGGCAGGTGCTTGATGATGGCAAAACCTACCGTTTCAAGTTGCGTGACGATGCCCGCTGGTCCAATGGTGATGCGATCACCGCCGAAGATTTTGTACGTGCCTGGCAGCGGGCTTTTTCCCCGGCAACCCTGGCACGTACGGCCAGCCTGTTGGCACCTGTCGTCAATGCGCGCGAAGCATTGGCAGGTGCGGCCGACCCTGCGGCTGTTGGTATCAAGGCGCTAGCGGACAAAACGCTGGAAATCAAACTGGACATTGCGGCACCATGGTTCCTGGAGGTCCTTGCTCACCCGGTCAGTTTTCCCTTACATGCCGAAAATATGGACAAGCCGTCGCAGGCGCCGGTTAACGGTGCATTCGTGATAGAGAGCCAGGTACTGCACGCGATGATCCGATTGAAGAAAAACCCGCATTTTCATGCAGCTGACAGCGTTGCGCTGGACACGGTCGAGTACCTGCCCATTGAAGACCCCAATTCTGAATTATCACGGTTCCGCGCCGGTGAACTGGACATGACGGAAACCATTCCGGCCGGGCGTCATGACTGGTTACAAACCTACATGGGTAATGAGCTGAAAGTTAATCCGTATATTGGCAGTTTCTGGCTGGGTCTGAACCTGGGCAGGGAACCATTCGCCGGCAACGCCAGCCTGCGCCGTGCGCTGTCGTTGGCGATTGACCGCAGAATTATCGCACGCCTGGTGGTAGGCGCCGGCGAATTGCCGGCCTGGAGTATCGTACCGCCGGGGATAGGAACTTATTCCCCACAGGCATTTGTGGGCAGTGAACTGGAGCAGGAGGCGCGTCAGAAGGAAGCAAAAAGGCTGTATAAGGAAGCCGGATACGGTGACAATAAGCCCCTGTTGATCGAACTGCGGTACAACACCTCCAGCCAGCACAGAAAAATGGCACTGGCAGTGTCATCCATGTGGCGCCAGGTGCTGGGTGTTAACACGGAACTGGTCAATGAAGAGTGGAAAGTGTTTGTCAATAACCGCCGCCAGGGTGTGCTGACCCAGGTGTTCCGTGGTGGCTGGATAGCAGATTACGCTGATCCGACCAGTTTTCTCGACCTGTTTCGCAGTGACAATGAATTGAATACGACCTTTTATAGAAACGAAAATTTTGACCGGTTGATGAACCAGGCTGCGGTCATGCAGGGGGCAGATCGAATGCAACGTCTGCAACGTGCCGAGGCCCAACTGATGAAGGACATGCCGGTTATCCCGTTGTATTTTTATGTGTCCAGGCACCTGCTCAAGTCGAGTGTCACCGGCTACCTGCCCAACGTCCGGGATATTCACCTTTCACGCTATATGGGAGTGCAAAGCAGGACCCCGTGAACGCCTTGCGCCAAATTCCCGTACCGCTCGTTTTTGCCCTGTTGCTTGGTGCCTGTTGCGATGACCGCCCGGAACAGGTGGCCGGTGGCCGTGACCGTCACGTGCGGCCGGTTAAACTGGTCCTGGATGCGGATGGCCGGCCCATACCGTCTGTTTTAGCGCAAGTTCAGGAGTTGCACCGTGATAATGGTGATGAGCCGCAAACGCTGGATCCGCACCTGGCCCAAGGATTGCCTTCAGCACAAATACTGCGGGACCTGTTTGAGGGCCTGACTGCCGAGTCACCGGAAGGCCGTATCGTTCCCGGTGCGGCGGTGCGCTGGAATGTCTCCAGGGACGGAAAAACCTATACCTTCTATCTCAGGCGTGATGCCCACTGGTCGAATGGCGACCCGGTAACAGCAGAGGATTTTGTCTACGGCCTGCGGCGTAGCGCCAGTCCCGTCACTGCATCTAACTATGCCCATGTCTTGCTGCCGATCGCCAATGCCGCCGAGGTGCTTTCCGGTGAACTGCCGTTGAACCAACTCGGTGTCGTGGCGCTGGATGAATTTACGCTGCAAATCAGCATGCGGGACCCGACACCCTATTTCCTCGCCCTTCTGAGTCATTCGGTTACCTATCCGATTCACCGGGCCAGCGTGCTGGAACATGGTTCGGCATTTTCACGTCCAGGTAACCTGGTATCAAACGGTGCATATGTTCTTGAGAATTGGGTCATTCGCTCGCGTGTTGACCTGGTCAAGAACGAGAACTACTGGGATGCAGAAAACGTAATTCTTGAAAAGGTCCACTATTATCCGTTCAAGGACCAGTCCACCGCGCTAAAGCAATTTCGTGGAGGGAATCTTCAGTGGACCTCCGCGGTACCGAGCAATCAATTTAAATGGTTGCAAAAACATTATCCCAACGAGTTGGTAATTAGCCCGTGGCTGGGCGCGTACTTTTTAGGTTTTAACCTTCAACGTGAGCCGTTCATCGAAAACCCGGAGCTCAGGCTGGCGTTGGCGCTGGCACTCGACAGGGACCTGTTGACGGAAAAAGTAACCCAGTTCGGCGAACTGCCTTCGTATAACCTGGTACCCCCCGGTATCAGGGGTTACGTTTCACCGCTGCCGGAATGGGCGGAGTGGACCCAAGCCAAGCGCAGCGCTGAAGCCAGGCGGCTGTACGCCGATGCAGGCTATTCAGAAGAGCATCCTCTAAGGTTTGAAATCCGCTACTACACCGGTGATAACAACAAAAAGATGGCACTGGCGGTGTCTTCCTTATGGAAACAGGTCCTGGGTGTGCAGGCCACGCTGGTCAATGAAGAACTCAAGGTGTTTTTACAAAATCGCCAGCAAAAGGTGCTGACCCAGGTTTTTCGGGCTGGCTGGATCAGCGACTATGCAGATGCTTACAGCTTTCTGAACCTGTTCCGGACCGGGCATGGCAATAATGATTATGCTTATTCGAACAAGCTGTATGATGCCCTTCTTGATGAGATCGCGGCTGAGCGCATTCCCTCAAGACGCAGACGGTTGATGTTTGAAGCCGAACGTGTGTTATTGGCTGACATGCCGTTAGTGCCGGTCTACACCTATGTCACCAAGCGCATGGTTAATCCGCGTCTGAAAGGCTGGCAAAGCAACGTCATGGATCATCACTACAGCAAGGACATGTTTTTTCTGAAGGCCGCTACACCCGGGGAAGACGGCGAAACAATGATAATCGAAGAGGACGCAGGAACAGATAAGCCTGCACAAGAGGGGGAAACAGTTGTACCCGAAGACGGTGAGGAAGTGGATGTGCCTGAAGAAGATACTTCAGAAGGTGGGGTCAGGTGATACAGGATTCCGGTATGGCGCGACACGCCTTGCGGCGTTTGCTGGGTCTGATACCAACGTTGCTGATGTTGATTACGGTGGCGTTCTTCCTGATGCGTGTGGCACCCGGCGGACCCTTCGACTCTGAAAAGACCCTGCCACCGGAGATCGAAGCCAACCTGAATGCCAAGTACCACCTGGATGAGCCCCTGATCCAGCAATACTTCCGTTATCTTGGCCAGGTCGCGGTACTGGATTTCGGCCCTTCTTTTCAATACAAGGACTGGACGGTCAACGAATTGATTGCCCAGGGTTTCCCGGTGTCGCTGACTGTCGGCCTGGCGGCCATGGTGCTGGCCTTTGTGTTGGGAACGTTGCTTGGCATTGCGGCGGCATTAAGGCAAAACACGGCTGTTGATTATTCCCTGATGGGCTTTGCCATGCTGGGTATTTCCATACCCAATTTCGTTATTGCCCCGGTTTTGATTCTGTTACTTGCTGTTTACGCCGGCTGGTTGCCGGCCGGGGGCTGGGACTGGAGTATTGCGAGCATGGTGCTGCCGGTGGTTACACTTTCATTGCCGGTAACAGCCTACATAGCCCGCCTGACCCGGGGCAGCATGATCGAGGTGCTGCACAGCAACTTTATACGCACTGCCCGCGCCAAGGGCTTGCCTGAGAGTGTGGTCATACGCCGGCATGCACTGAGGCCGGCATTATTACCGGTTATCTCATTCCTGGGTCCCGCCACCGCCGGAATGATCAGCGGCTCGGTGGTCATAGAGCGCATATTTTCCATCCCGGGTCTGGGCAGCTACTTTGTGCAAGGGGCATTAAACCGCGATTACACGTTGGTCATGGGTGTTGTAATTTTTTATGGCGTATTGATCCTGGTGCTGAATTTCCTGGTAGACCTGATCTACGCCTGGCTTAACCCAAAGATTCGATATGACGAATAACACTGACAATCCGGATATCGATCCTTTTGAGGCGGCGCTGGGGGTCACCGACGTCAAGGGGCGCTCACCCTGGGAAGACGCCTGGCATCGCCTGCTTAAAAACCGGGCTGCTGTGTACAGTGCTTTTATCATGGCTTTCATGGTCCTGCTGGTCGTGTTCGGACCGATGCTGATTTCCTGGGAATCCGATTTTACCGACTGGGATCACACTTCTGCTCCACCAAGCCTGGAAAGCGGCCATTGGTTTGGAACCGATGCGGTGGGCCGGGACATCATGGTGCGCACACTCGAAGGTGGCAGAATTTCACTGTTGGTAGGCCTGGTGGCGACCATTGTCAGCCTGCTGATTGGTGTCAGCTATGGTGCCACGGCCGGGTATTTTGGCGGTGCGGCGGACCGCATCATGATGCGTGTGGTGGATATTATCTACGCCCTGCCGTTCATGTTTTTTGTCATATTGCTGATGGTGGTGTTCGGCCGGCATATTTTATTGATATTTGTGGCGATTGGCGCGGTCAATTGGCTGGATATGGCGCGTATTGTGCGCGGCCAGACGCTGAGCCTTAAAAACACGGAGTTTATCGAAGCCGCCAGGGCCTGTGGCGTCAGTGACTGGGCCATTATCAGGCGGCACATCATTCCCAACCTGCTTGGTGTCGTGATTGTCTATGTCACGTTGACCATTCCACAGGTCATCCTGATTGAATCCTTTTTGAGCTTCCTGGGGCTCGGCGTGCAAGAGCCCATGAGCTCCTGGGGTGCGCTGGTCAGCGACGGGGCACAGGACATGGAATCTGCACCCTGGACATTGATCGTTCCAGCAGTGTTTTTAACCGTGACGCTTTATTGTTTTAATTATATTGGTGATGGTTTGCGTGATGCACTTGATCCCAAGGACCGGCTCTGATGACCCTGTTGGAAGTAAAAGACCTGGATGTCGGCTTTGATACGCCGGATGGCGAGGTGCATGCGGTCAACAAGCTGAACTTCTCACTTTATGCCGGTGACGCGCTGGCCATTGTTGGCGAATCGGGTTCCGGAAAAACCCAGACCGTGATGGCGATAATGGGTTTGCTGTCCGAGAATGGTCATGTCAGCGGGCAGGCGCTGTTCAAGGGCGATGACCTGCTGCAAATGAATACGGCGGAGCTGAACAAACATCGCGGGCGTGAAATCGCGATGATTTTCCAGGACCCGATGACATCCCTGAATCCATACCTGAGGATTGAGAAACAGATGATCGAGGTGGTTCGGCACCACCAGGGTCTTAACAAGACCGAGGCTCGAGCCCATGCTGTGGAAATGCTGCGTGCGGTGCGTATCCCTGATCCGGAGCGTCGTATGCGTCAGTACCCGCATGAATTTTCCGGTGGCATGCGGCAGCGGGTGATGGTGGCGATGGGTCTGTTGTGCGAACCTGACCTGTTGATCGCAGATGAGCCCACCACGGCCCTTGATGTGACAGTGCAGGCGCAAATCTCCCACCTGATGAACGAACTGCGTAAAAAGTCGAATACCGCGATTATCCTGATTACCCACGATCTGGGTGTGGTGGCCGGCTTGTGTGACCGGGTGCTGGTAATGTATGCCGGCGAAGCGGTTGAATGTGGTTCGGCAGAACAGATTTTCTACGACCCAAAACACCCCTATACACAAGGCTTGCTGGAATCTGTACCCCGCCTGGACCAACCTGATAACAAGGAAATGCATGCAATACCAGGCAACCCGCCAAACCTGCTGGCATTGCCCAAGGGTTGCAAATTTCGCGACCGCTGCCCGAAGGCATATGCAGCGTGTAAGGAAACGCCGCCGATGCAACTGGATGAGCAGCGTCACGCATACCGCTGCTTCCTGGGCGGGTCAGAATGAAAGACAGGGTGCTGAGAGTGCAGGATCTTGCGGTTGACTTCATAGTGCGCGAAGGCGGACTGTTTCGCCCCGTAACACATGTACTCAAAGCGGTCAATGCTGTGAGCTTCGATTTGAATGCTGGTGAAACACTGGGGATCGTTGGCGAATCCGGCTGCGGCAAATCTACCCTTGCCCGCGCCCTGCTGGCCCTGATCAAACCCAGCCGCGGGCGTGTTTTGTGGCTGGGTGAAGATCTGAACAAGATGGATGAAGAGACCTTACGGAAAAAACGTCAGGATTTGCAAATCATTTTCCAGGATCCATTGGCTGCACTCAACCCGCGTATGACAGTGCGTGACATCATCGCTGAGCCCCTGTGGACGTTTTTTCCCCAAAATCGCACGCGTACAGGTGGATGAGCGTGTGCGTGGCATGATGAAACTGGTGGGTTTGCTGCCGAACCAGATCAACCGTTATCCGCATGAATTTTCCGGTGGCCAATGCCAGAGAATCGGCATAGCGCGGGCCTTGGTGCTGAACCCGAAGCTGGTGGTCTGCGATGAGCCTGTCAGCGCGCTGGATGTTTCCATCCAGGCACAGATTATCAACCTGTTAAAAGACTTGCAGAAAAAACTGAATTTGTCGCTGGTGTTTATTGCCCATGATCTTTCGGTGGTCAAGCACATCAGCGATCGTGTCATGGTGATGTATCTTGGCCGGGCCATGGAAATATCCTGTCGTGATCACCTGTACAAGCGACCGTTGCACCCCTACACCAGCGCCCTGATCAAGGCCGTCCCGGTGCCCGACCCGAAACTGGCCCGCGCCGCCATTGATACCGGACTCACCGGTGACATGCCATCACCCCTGGACCCACCTCCGGGTTGTGTGTTCCATAGCCGTTGTCCGTACTCGGTCAAGCGCTGCGAACTTGAAGTACCGGCTCTGAGAAGAATGGAAAACGGGGACTGGGTTGCCTGCCACCGGGCCGAAGAACTTGATCTAACGATCGGAAAAAGCGGTTAGAATACGCGCTACCAGATTGAACCGGAATTTATAGAGGACATTGGAATGATCCAAATCAGCTTACGAGCCCTTGCGGTAGTGGCAGTTTTATTACTCTTGAGCGCTTGTAATAAATCCACAAAAGTTATCAGCGAATGGGATGCCGGTCGCGATAACATCGACAAACGGGAAAGGATTGCCGTCGTTGCCATGATGCCCGAGGCCCTGCAGCGTCTGACCGTGGAGCAGGAAATTGTGCGTGTAATGCGCAAATCCGGCAGGAACGCACTGGTATCCAGTGATGTTCCCGGATTGTCTGGTCGTTTGACCAGGGAAATAGCCGAACCGGCCCTCAAGGCTGCGAGTGTGGACGCCATCATCGTTGTATTTATCACCAGTGGCGGCAAAGGTGAACGGCTGGAACGTGCCGATTATTATACCGAGATGATAGGCAGCGGCTTTTATGGCGGTGGTTATGGCTGGTTTGCACCGGGATATACCAATGTGTATACCGTCCGCGAAGGCGCCGGGTTTTACGACCAGCAAAATTATGTCTACGTGGAGACCACATATTTCGATATCGTTGAAGACCGTGCAAAGTGGAGCATGATCACGCGCTCCAAAGACCTCGATCACAACGATACCGCGAATTCAATTTCCAAGAAAATTGTTTCCAAGATGAAGTCCACAGGGACGCTCTAGTGCCTGCATGCTTTAGATGACCAGTATCCATCCTGAGCGCATCAAACTGGAATCGGGTCTTGCCCGCCTGGGTCTGGAACTATCGTCCGGTGCAATTGATGGCCTGCTTACCTACATGGAATTGCTGAAGGAATGGTCCGGCACCTACAATCTTGTTGCGCCACGTGAGCGGGACTTTCTGCTGGCCCGGCACGTTCTTGATTCACTATCGATATCACCATGGCTACAACCGGGTTCGCTGCTGGATGTTGGCACCGGTGCCGGTTTGCCGGGCTTGCCGTTGGCCATTATCAAAGCGGAGATGGAGGTTAGTTTGCTGGACAGCGCCGGTAAAAAAATCCGTTTTATCCGCCACGTTGGGCGTACACTGAAACTAAGCAACATTCACCCCTTGCAGCAACGTATTGAGGCGTTGGCCGGGGGCAGAGCGTTCGCGAATATCACATCCCGGGCATTTGCATCGTTGAAGGGTTTTGTCGAGGCGGTAAGGCCCTGCGCTGATGAAAGCACGCGTTTGCTGGCGATGAAAGGTGCTTATCCGGGCGCGGAACTTGAAGAACTACCCGGCTGGGTCAATGTACAGTCGGTGGAACAATTAACGGTGCCTTATTTGCACGCTGAACGGCACCTCGTCATTATGTCGATCTCAAATAAACCAGGCCAATAAAGTAAGCAAGCATGGCAAGAATTATTGCAGTCGCAAACCAGAAAGGCGGCGTTGGAAAAACCACTACCTGCGTAAACCTGGCCTCTGCGCTGGCGGATATGAATTACCGTACTTTGCTGGTTGATCTTGACCCGCAGGGCAATGCTACCGTGGGTTGCGGGGTCAATGCCCGCGAGCTGGAAATTTCCGCCCTGGATGTATTGCAGGCCGAATGCGATATTCCCGCAGCTATGATCCATCTGGATAAGCTTGGTTTTGATATATTGCCGTCAAACAGTGATCTGACCGCGGCGGAAGTGTCATTGCTGCAGGTTGATGAGCGTGAATACCGGCTGAAAGAAGCACTGGAAAAGGTCGCGCAACAATATGCCTGGATCATCATCGATTGTCCGCCCTCGCTGAATATGCTGACGCTGAATGCGTTGACCGCGGCAAATAGTGTATTGATACCGATGCAGTGTGAGTATTATGCACTGGAAGGGCTCGCCTCGTTGCTGGAGACCATCGATCAGGTGCGCAGCAGCGTCAATCCGGGGCTGGATATCGAAGGCCTGCTACGGACCATGTACGATGGCCGCAATAACCTTTCCGGTGCGGTATCGGAGCAGTTGATGGAACACTTTGGTGATCGTGTTTACCGCACCCTGATCCCGCGCAATGTCCGCGTCGCAGAAGCACCCAGCCATGGTCTGCCGGTATTGAGGTATGACCCGGCCTCGCGCGGTGCGCTGGCTTATCTCGGCCTCGCTGGTGAAATGTTACGCAGAAACCGAAAAAGACAGGCAGGTTAGTTCGCTATACTTGATAATATGTTTTACCAGTTCCGGAAAATCAGTCAATGGCAGTAAAAAAGAACCCCCTGGGGCGAAACCTGAGTTCGATGCTCAGTAAAACCGCGCTGCGCCACGCAGTGGAAAATGCAGCGTCCGAAGCATCGGCCGGCCGGGATACATTGAGATACTTGCCGCTGGACCTGATCAGCCCCGGACCGTTCCAGCCCCGGTCGATTTTTGATGTTGACCGCCTTGAAGAGCTGGCAGAGTCCATCCGCCACCAGGGTGTAATCCAGCCCGTGGTGGTGCGCGCAAACGGCGACAACCAGTATGAACTGATCGCTGGCGAGCGGCGCTGGCGGGCGGCGCAACTGGCCGGCATCGAAAAGATCCCCGCGATCATCCGCGACGTGCCCGATGAAATCGCCATCGCGATGGCATTGGTTGAAAATATCCAGCGTGAAGACCTGAACCCGATCGAAGAGGCGACAGCATTAAGACGGCTGGTGGATGAGTTCCAGATGACCCACCAGGAAGCCGGTGATGCGGTCGGCCGTTCACGCTCTGCAGTTTCAAACCTCTTACGTTTGCTGGAATTGTCAGAAGAGGTACGCGAACTGGTAGATGCCAGGCACCTGGAAATGGGCCATGCACGCGCGCTGTTAACACTGGAGCCGTCATTGCAGGCGAAAGCTGCGCGTCAGGTGGTCAGCAAGTGCTTGTCCGTACGCGAGACCGAGCGATTGGTCAGGCGCTTGAAGAATCCACCGACACGCAAGACACGTGTGCTTGATCCCGATATTCAACACTTGCAGGACAAGCTGTCCGAAAAACTCTGTGCCAGGGTGAAGCTAAGCCACAATGCCGGGGGCAAGGGCAAAATGGTTATTGCCTATAATTCTGCGGATGAGCTGGAAGGGATTTTGGAACAAATGGGTCTCAGCGACGACTGATCTCATAAGATTCATCCCGCGCACTAACGTCATCCTGGCCTGCGCAGGGATGACAGTTCACTTTTATTGATCAGGGTCAAATGCTGACAGCCCGTTTGCCGTTATGATGCAAGCTGTTTCAAATTCAATCATTCGAAGGTTATCAATATGCAAGGCTACCCGCATCATTATCTTGCCAGCGCGTCTGGCGGGAACCAGGGCAGTGTCGTCGTCAGTGGCGAAGGTTTGCCGGATCTGGATACGCAATCCCCGCCGCAGTTTGGTGGGCCCGAAGGCGTCTGGTCACCGGAGACCATGTTATCGGCCACAGTTGCCAACTGCTTTGTTTTGAGTTTCCGTGCCATTGCACGCGCATCGAAATTCGAGTGGACTTCGCTGGAATGTGATGTTGATGGTGTGCTGGAGCGGCCTGAGCGCAGCGCTTTCTTTACCGCGTTCAATATTCATGCCGTGTTGCATGTGCCGGATGGTTCAAGAACAGAGTTGGCGCAGAGGTTGCTGGAAAAATCGGAGAAGATTTGCCTGATTACAGCCTCACTCAAAGCTGAAATCACGCTGACAACCAATATTCAGGTAGATTGACAAAAAACCTATAAAAAACCGCATATTCGGATTGCTCCGAATACAAGCAAAATGCTAAAATGGTCGGCTGATGGCAGCCAGCCTTATGCCGGTGTGTCAATGAATGAAGTGTGAGATGAGCTTGGGTGTATGACAGAACCCAATAAGGTGTCGCCAGATCAGGCAATCGGGGACCTGGCAATCGGCCGGAGTTTGAGGATTCAGTCAATTGTATCCTTGTTACTGGCCGGTGGTTTGTTACTGGTTTCTCAGGTGGCGGCTTACTCATCGATGTTCGGAAGCCTGGCGGCGTTCATTCCCGCCCTGTTTTTTGCGCTGGTTGTTACGCCAAAATTCGGGCCGGACAGCGCCGCTTTTCTGCGCGCCGCGGTGATAGCGGAAGCGGGAAAGATTTTAATAACCGCCCTGATATGCGTGGCGGTTTTTATCTGGGTCAAGCCGCTTGCAGCCGGATGGTTTTTTACCGGCATGGCAGTAGGGATTTTCAGCGGACGGCTGGGAATGTTTTACCGGGTTTGATTTCACATAAGTTGTTTTTTTGGCTTGTTTTTTTGGGATTCAGACAAACCTTTCCAATGGAAAGGGAACGATTGATAACAGACTGATTGGTAGCGGATTTTAGTACATGTCAAGCGGAAGCGAAGCGCCTACTTCAGGCGAATACATACAGCACCATTTGCAGAACCTGACCTTTGGCCAGCACGCAGATGGCAGTTGGGGCATTGCCCACGGCGCCGCCGAAGCTGCCGAAATGGGTTTTTGGGCTTTCCACGTGGATACACTGGTCTGGTCCCTGGTCCTCGGGTTTTCGTTTTTCTTCATGTTTCGCAGTATCGCAAAAAAGGCCAATGCCGGTGTTCCTTCACGTTTCCAGGCGATGATCGAGTCCATCATTGAGTTCGTTGATACCAGCGTCAAGGATTCTTTCCACGGTACCAGCCGGTTGATTGCGCCCCTGGCGCTGACATTGTTCGTGTGGATATTCTTCATGAACCTGATGGATCTGATCCCGGTTGACTGGCTGCCCTTTGTAGCGACCAGCGCGGGCTTGCCCTATCAAAAAGTTGTTCCAACGACCGACGTAAACGCAACCATGGGCATGGCGATCGCGGTATTTGTGCTGATCATTTTCTATAGCATCCGATCCAAGGGTGTGAAAGGGTTTCTGGCCGAGCTGGTTTTCAATCCGTTGAATCCCAAGCAGCTGGGTATGCCAAAAGTGGTGTGGCCACTGGTGATGGCATTCAATTTCATGCTCGAAGTCGTTTCCCTGGTGGCCAAGCCGGTATCACTGGGTTTGCGTTTGTTCGGCAACATGTACGCGGGTGAATTGATCTTTATTCTGATAGCGCTGATCTTTACCGCGGGCTCGGGTTTTATCGGCGCCGGGCTCAGCTCATTGTTTGGTGAGCATATACCGGCCTGGTTCTGGGTGCTGTCCACTGCAACAGTGTTCACTACCTTGTGGATGAACCTGAAAGGCAAGCTGAATAACAAGAAAACTCTTTGGTTATTATTGGCCGAACTGTTCCTGGTGGGCGGTTTGGCTTTCGTCGGTGGTCAGTTGATGCACTTTGGATGGGCTGTTTTCCATATCCTGATCATCACGCTGCAGGCGTTTATTTTCATGATGCTGTCGATCGTGTACCTGAGCATGGCTCAGACGCACCATTAAGCAGCATTGACAGGTTTTTAGTTAGTTTTTACTTTTTTTGTTAGGCACATCACTGAAACTGGAGTTAAGTAATGGAATTTGTAATTGGTATGACCGCTATCGCCGTAGCATTGCTGATTGGCCTCGGCGCGCTGGGTGTTGGTTTTAGTGTTGGTATCCTGGGCGGTCGCCTGCTGGAAGGTTCTGCACGTCAGCCTGAACTGGCACCGATGTTGCAGGGTAAATTCTTCCTGGCCATCGGCCTGCTGGATGCTGTCGCCATGATTGGTGTTGGTATTGCATTGTTCTTCACATTCGCAAACCCGTTCATTGGTCAGTTGACAAACGCCATCGGCGGATAAGCTGTCGTCAATAGCAGACATATAATAGTGAGGTATATGGCATGAACATGAATGCCACTCTGATCCTGCAATCGATCGCCATGATGGTGTTCGTCTGGTTTTGTATGAAGTTTATCTGGCCGCCTTTATTAAAGGCCATGGATGAACGGCGAGCCAAGATTGCCGACGGCCTGGCAGCCTCCGACCGTGCGGAAAAAGCGCTGCTGGATGCCAACAAGGAAGTCGAGCAGCAAATCAAGGCGGCGCGCGACAAGGCCGGTGAAATTGTCGAGCAGGCAAACCAGCGTCACAGCCAGATCCTTGACCAGGCTAAAGATGACGCCATGGGTGAACGTAAACGGCAGGTCGCTGCAGGTGAAGCAGAAATTACACAATCTGCCAACCAGGCACGCGAAGAATTGCGTGCAACGGTTGCCAGCCTGGCGGTACTGGGTGCGCGTCAAATCCTTGAACGGGAAGTTGACGAAGAAACCCACCGCGAATTGCTCGACAAGCTGATCGCCGAGATCTGATATGAGCAGTTTGACGACGCTGGCCCGGCCCTATGCGAAAGCGGCTTTTGACCTGGCCCAGATTGACAGCAAGCTTGCAGCCTGGGATGACATGCTGTCTTCAGTTGCAACTGTAACCGAAGATGAAAGTATGGCCGCCTGGCTGAAGAGCCCGCATTCGACGGCAGACAAGGCAGTTGAAATTATCGTGGAAGCGGTTGGCGCAGACGTCGACCCCCGTTTTCAGGGTTATCTGGGTGTGCTCGCAGACAATGGCCGCTTACCCTTGTGCGCTGAGATTTCCCGGTTGTTTCAAAAACTGCGTCAGGACGCTGAAAAACGTTTGGAAGTGAAAGTTATTTCTGCGGTTGCCCTGCAGGATTCGGAATCCGAGCGTATGCGATCCGCACTTGCAAAACGATTTGACCGTGAAATAACCCTGAATAACGAAATCAACCCGGATGTTCTGGGCGGTGCCATCATATATGCCGGTGACCAGGTCATCGACGGTTCTTTGCTGGGCCGTCTGACACGTCTGGAAACATCACTAAACTAGAATTTAATTGAGAGAAGACCGATTGCCTGAAAACCGGGCGGTCAGACAGGAAAATGACAATGCAGACTACATTGAATCCATCTGAAATAAGCGAACTGATCAAGCAACGCGTCGAGGAGCTGAATATTTCAGCTGAAACCCGTAACGAAGGCACCGTGGTCAGCGTTTTTGACGGTATTGCCCGCCTTCACGGCCTCGAAGATGCCATGCAGGGTGAAATGATCGAGTTCCCCGGCAATACTTACGGACTGGCGCTCAACCTTGAACGTGATTCTGTCGGCACGGTTATCCTGGGTGACTACGAGCACATCACCGAAGGCGACACGGTCAAATGCACCGGGCGTATTCTTGAGGTTCCCCACGGTCGTGGTTTGCTGGGCAGGGTGGTCAATGCCCTGGGTGAGCCGATTGACGGTCAGGGTCCGATTGAAAATGACGGCTTTGCACCGATTGAAAAAGTTGCTCCGGGCGTTATCTGGCGTAAATCGGTCGATCAGCCGGTACAGACAGGTCTGAAATCCATTGATTCGATGGTGCCGATCGGTCGCGGCCAACGCGAACTGATCATCGGTGATCGCCAGATTGGTAAATCGGCCATTGCCATCGATACCATCATCAACCAGGTAGGCTCCGGCATTAAATGCATCTACGTGGCCATCGGCCAGAAGCAGTCCACCGTGGCCAACGTGGTCAAAACGCTGGAAGCGCACGGCGCCATGGAGCACACCATCGTGGTCGTCGCTTCAGCTTCCGATTCTGCAGCCATGCAATACATGGCACCGTATGCCGGTTGTACCATGGGCGAGTACTTCCGCGACCGCGGTGAAGATGCACTGATTATCTATGATGATCTGACCAAGCAGGCCTGGGCTTATCGCCAGGTATCCCTGCTGCTGCGCCGTCCGCCGGGTCGTGAAGCCTATCCGGGTGATGTGTTCTACCTGCACTCACGTTTGCTTGAACGTGCTGCACGTGTGAACGAAGAATACGTAGAGAAATTTACCGACGGTGCCGTTAAAGGCAAAACCGGTTCTCTGACAGCTTTGCCGATCATTGAAACCCAGGCCGGTGACGTATCAGCCTTTGTACCGACCAACGTAATTTCCATTACCGATGGCCAGATCTTCCTCGAAACCGACCTGTTTAACGGCGGCATACGTCCGGCTGTACATGCGGGTCTGTCCGTATCGCGTGTAGGTGGTGCTGCGCAGACCAAGGTGATCAAGAAGCTCGGCGGTGGTATTCGCCTGGCCCTGGCCCAGTATCGTGAACTGGCAGCTTTTGCGCAGTTTGCTTCCGATCTTGATGATGCTACCCGCGCCCAACTGGAGCGTGGTCAACGTGTAACCGAGTTGATGAAGCAACCGCAATATAGCCCGCTGTCGGTGGCAGATATGGCGATTTCTTTGTACGCCATAGATCGTGGCTATATGGATGCTGTGGCCATGAACAAGATCGGCGCATTTGAAGCAGCGTTGCTTGATTACATGAATAACTCTGAGGGTGAGCTTGTTGAGACACTAAACCGTGGTGACTGGGACGATGAAATCGAAGCCCGGCTCAAGGCTGCTTGTGAAGAGTTTGCAACCACGGGTAGCTGGTAGGACTGGCGGAGTAATCTGATATGGCAGGTGGAAGAGAAATTGTCACCAAGATCCGCAGTGTAGGGAACACCATGAAGGTGACCTCCGCGCTGGAGATGGTTTCGGCCAGCAAGATCCGCAAATCGCAGGCTTTGATGAAAGAGAGCCGCCCCTACGCGCGCATGATGAATCGCGTTATCGGCCATCTTGGCAAAGCCAACCCGGAGTACCGTCATCCGTTCACGATCAAGCATCCGGATGTAAAGAAAGTCGGCTACATCGTGATATCGAGTGACCGTGGTCTGTGTGGTGGATTGAACAATAACCTGTTCAAGAAAATGCTGGCAAACATGGGTGAATGGCAGGAAAAAGGTGCTGATATAAGCCTGGTTGCCCTGGGTAAAAAGGCCATCGCCTATTTCAAGAATGTAAAAGTTGAAGTAACTGCAGTAGCCAGTGACCTTGGTGAAAAGCCACAAATTGAAGACCTGATTGGTGTCATCAGGCCCCTGCTTGAAGAATACCGTGACCAGAATGTGGACCGTGTTTACCTGGTGCATAACGAATTCATCAATACCATGGTGCAAAATCCGGTGATCGAGCAGTTATTGCCGTTGCCGCCGACCGATGATGAAGAGGTCCGGGATATCTGGGACTACATCTACGAGCCGGACGCCGAGACCCTGCTGAACAGTGTCATGGTTCGTTATATCGAGGCCCTGGTTTACCAGGGGGTACTGGAAAACCTCGCATCCGAACATGCGGCGCGCATGATTGCGATGAAGAGTGCCACAGACAACGCAAGTGATCTGATCGACGAGCTGAACCTGATCTACAACAAGGCCCGTCAGGCAGCGATCACACAGGAAATTTCAGAAATCGTCAGTGGTGCCGCTGCCGTTTAGGGCAGGCCATTGGCATATTAGGAGCTAAAGTAATGAGTGCTGGATCAATTGTTCAGATTATCGGTGCCGTTGTAGACGTAGAGTTTACACGCGATTCTATGCCCAAAATTTTCAACGCCCTGAACGTGGACGGAACCGACATCGTGCTGGAAGTTCAGCAACAACTTGGTGATGGCGTTGTGCGTTGCATCGCGCTGGGTTCAACTGATGGTTTGAAACGCGGATTACCAGTAAGCAATACCGGTGCGGCAATCACTGTCCCCGTGGGTAAAGAGACCCTGGGCCGCGTTATGGACGTGCTCGGACGGCCAATTGATGAGGCTGGTCCTATCGGCGAAGAAAAACGCATGCCTATTCACCGCAAACCGCCTACTTATGAAGAACAGGCCGGTGGTAATGACGTACTCGAAACCGGTATCAAGGTCATCGACCTGATCATGCCGATCGCCAGGGGTGGTAAAGTTGGTCTGTTCGGTGGTGCCGGTGTAGGTAAAACGGTAACCCTGATGGAACTGATCCGTAACATCGCCATCGAGCACTCGGGCTTCTCGGTATTTGCCGGTGTGGGTGAACGCACCCGTGAAGGCAATGACTTCTACCACGAGATGAAGGACGCGGATGTACTCAGCAAGGTGTCACTGGTTTATGGCCAGATGAATGAGCCACCGGGTAACCGCCTGCGTGTCGCTCTGACCGGTCTGACCATGGCGGAAGAATTCCGTGACCAGGGTAATGACGTATTGATGTTCATCGACAACATCTACCGTTATACACTGGCGGGAACGGAAGTATCTGCACTGCTGGGCCGCATGCCCTCTGCCGTAGGCTACCAGCCGACGCTGGCACTTGAAATGGGCTTGCTGCAGGAACGCATCACCACCACCAAGACCGGTTCGATCACCTCGTTCCAGGCGGTATATGTACCTGCGGATGATTTGACCGATCCGTCACCGGCAACCACCTTTGCTCACCTTGATGCAACCCTGGTTCTGAGCCGTAACATCGCCGAGCAGGGTATTTACCCCGCTGTAGATCCGCTGGATTCTACTTCGCGTCTGCTTGATCCGAACCTGATCGGCCAGGATCACTACGACGTAGCCCGTGCGGTACAGGGTGTATTACAGCGCTATAAAGAGCTGAAAGACATCATCGCCATACTCGGTATGGATGAGCTGTCTGAAGAGGACAAGCAGGTCGTTGCCCGGGCACGTAAAGTCCAGCGCTTCCTGTCCCAGCCATTCTTCGTGGCAGAGACTTTTACCGGCTCAGCCGGCAAATACGTGACGCTGAAAGATACCATCCGTGCGTTCAAGGGCATCATCGATGGTGAATACGATCACTTGCCCGAGCAGGCGTTCTACATGGTTGGCGGTATTGAAGAAGCCGTTGCAAAAGGCGCGGAAATGGCTAAGAAAGTCGCTGCGTAACCAGTTTCTTTCAAGAGAAGGCACATGACTAAAACAATTCGCTGCGACATCGTAAGTGCACACGAGGAAATTTTCTCGGGTGATGTTGCGATGGTCTTTGCCACCGGTATTGCCGGCGAACTGGGTATCAGCCCGCGGCATGCTCCGCTGATCACCCAGCTCAAGCCGGGCCCGGTACGGGTCCAGGATTCAGCCGGTGAAGAACAGTTCTTTTTTGTTACCGGCGGTATTATCGAAGTACAGCCACACGTCGTCACCGTTTTGGCGGATACTGTCATGCGCGGTGAAGACCTTGACCAGGCTGCTGCCGAAGCCGCCAAGGCAGAGGCCGAGCGCGAACTGGCAGACCGTACCGGTGATATGGAAATTGCAGAAGCCCAGGCCAAGCTGGCCGAGGCGGTTGCACAACTTCAGGCGATGGAGCGTTTGCGAAAGAGCCTAAAACGCTAACCACACACCATTCAAGACAGGGAAAAGCCGGCCTCGCGCCGGCTTTTTTTCACGTTGGGCCTTGCAACCATCATCTTTGCCATTGTCGGCGGTATCAAAGCCAACTCACGTCACATATCCAGTGGGGAGCGGGCGCCAAGAGCACCCCTCTCGACCACATGTGTATATATCATGGTTGTTTTTAAATCATTGTGACCAAGCAGTTGTTGGATCGTCCGGATATCAGTTCCTGACTCCAGCAAATGAGTTGCAAAAGAATGACGCAAGGTATGACAAGTTACGCGCTTGTTGATGCCGGCCCGTCATGAGGCATCAGTCACAGCCTTGCGCACGGTGCTGGGGTGGATATGCCAACGGTGGTTATAGCGTGCGTCACGCGGGTCTGTTCAGTTTCATGTTTGACAAGCTACCCCTGTTCAGCAAAAATCGATATAGGGAAAACAGGTGTGTTTAAGTAGGGAATTGCTCATTTAACAGACACTTTTCCTGTTAACACCGAAGTCCATTCTTCAATGAAAGACAGTCAAATTAAGGGGTTAAGATTGAACAACATTCATCAAAAAAGCAAAAAAGCCATTAACAACACCTTTTCCACAAAATTGTAGTTAGGCGTCAATAGGAAAACGAGATGACCGCACAAGATTACATAGCCATATATTGGGAAGCCCAATCAGCAGGGATAAGCTCCGTAACACTCTATATAAGTATTTTAAGTGGCTATTTAATCGTTTTTTATGTTGCTGGCGCAAAGCTCAGTACTACGCAGTCCATCTTCATAACGATGCTATTTATTGTATTTTCAGCGGTACCCACCTGGGCAGTTTATGAGTATTTTTCCGCAGCCATGGAAGCTGCGAGTGCTATGGAGAAAAAATTTCTGTTTCATCACGTGGACATTAATCCAGCGATGTTTCTTGTTCCTTTGATGGTGGCAGGCATCGTTGGGTGTCTTAATTTTGCGTGGGACACTAGGAAGCCAAAATGAAGCCTAACAAAGCGTTCAAGTTCCTACGGCCCTCTGCCGGACACAAAGATGCTACGCATTCTTGTGCCGCTTAACTAAAACGTTATGTGTAATCTGCATAGCATCTCCTCCAAGAGAGGCAACTGTAAGAAACGGGTATATCAATGATTAATGTTGGTGTGGTTGTGTACACTCGTGGTAAAACGAATGGAACTTTCGATACCAAGTGGAGCCATTCAACAAATGGTTCTGGAACAGGTCGATTAACAGGGGGCGTCACCGGGAAGGTTGCTGGTAGCTACAGGGCGATCTACTTCGACGATCATGGCAAAGAGAAATTCTCACTTGACCTGAACGTGCAGAAAAAAGGAGACTACTATGACTTGGTCTGGAGCATGGAGAGTGAGACCGTAGCCATAGGCACTGGCATGATAGTCAACGACACGTTGGTCGCCGGGTACAGTTTCGATGGTGTTAAGTGGCTAGATCACCCTTAGTCATGTGCTGAACATCACCGTTACATATTGCACCCGACCAGGTTCTCCACAGCATGAAATACACATATAACAAGTCATTAAACACGGACGCCAGCGAAGCTGGCGCCGGTTAATTCAGACGTTATGTGTAATTGGCGTCGAATTTACCAATGAAGGCAATTTGGAATTGCGAAGAAATTGCAGAGAGCGACGAGACTATCGTTGTTGAAGGCAACCATTACTTTCCATTGAGCGCCGTAAATATGGACTTTTTGATGCCGAGTGATACAAAAACTAACTGTCCCTGGAAGGGGGTCGCAAGTTACTACACGATCAACGTAGGCGGTGAATTAAACCCAGACGCTTGTTGGTACTACCCAGAACCGAAAGAAGCTGCAAAAAGAATTCAGGGACACGTAGCTTTTTGGCGCGGGGTTGAAGTCACTGGCTAGTATGGCAAAGTATCCACATAACAAAGCGTTCAAGTTCGTTCCGTCAGCCTTTCTGGCTCCACCGGACGCCTAACGGCGCCGCTTAACTCATACGTTATGCAGTCAACTTAGGCAATACGAAATCAAAAAGGAAATCCTATATGAAAATACTCCTTGTACTTACATCACATAATCAACTTGGAAACACTGGACAGAAAACTGGATTTTGGCTAGAGGAGTTTGCTACTCCTTACTACATATTCAAGGATGCAAATGCTGATATCACACTTGTCTCACCTGATGGGGGACAACCACCTCTGGACCCTAAAAGTGACGAGCCCGACTTTCAAACAGAAGCAACTGAACGCTTCAAGGGAGACGATGACGCTCAAGCAGCGCTAGCAAATACATTGAAACTATCAGATATTTCACCTGATGATTACGATGCGGTATTTTATGCCGGTGGGCATGGTCCACTGTGGGATTTGGCAGAAGATCGTAACTCTATAGCCTTGATTGAGACAATGTATGCTTCCGGGAAACCGGTTGCTGCAGTTTGTCACGCACCTGCGGTATTCCGTCACACCAAAGCCCCAGATGGCTCTCCCTTGATAAAGGGGAAGTCTGTGACTGGCTTTAGCAATGCTGAAGAAGACGCTGTCCAACTTTCAGAGGTTGTGCCGTTTCTGCTGGAAGATGAGTTAAAAGCGAAAGGAGCAAACTATTCAAAGGCCGACGACTGGAATCCATATGCCATTACTGATGGCAACTTGATAACAGGCCAAAATCCGGCTTCATCAGATCTTGTGGCAAAGGCTGTGCTAGAGAGAATAAAACAATAGATGCCTAACAAATCATTAAACACTGACGCCTGCAACGCTGGCGCCGGTTACTTCAAACGTTAGGTGCCATGGGACGTAATCGCCAAATTAAGTTTCACAGAGTTGTCTTGTCACTGGTATTTCTGGACCGTCTTCGGTAAGGAAGAATTGACTGATGCTAAGGCGACAATCGTCGCTGCAAACAACGGTTATGTCCGAGCCATAGTTGCTGGAGATTTGGACACGTTAATGACGTTCTACATTTAAGACGTGGTGTTATTGCCCCCATCGTCACTACCGATCACCTGCTCAATACAGGTGGTGGGCCTTACCTTATCAGGAGGAGCTTAATGGGATCATATAAATCGTTCAAGTTCGTTCCGGCCCTGCAGGCTTCCACCGGACGTTGCTCCGCAACGCTTAACTAAAACGTTATGTTTTTCGTTCAACGCAGGACTGAATAGCCACGTGAAAGCACCTCAAAGCCCCGTTATTACCATTGGAGTCTTCCTGGTTTTGACAATAGCCCTCTACACACTTGGGGTTTGGCTGGTCTTTCGCCTCGGTAGCGCCACACCACTGATGTTATCGGTTGGGTTTGCAGCGATCCTCACATGCCTAATTACACGGACGAGCCTGCGAGGTTTGGGGTGGCATTGGGGTAGTTGGAAATTTCATGGCCTCAGTTACTTTTTGCCTCTGGGTTATGCCGCTTTAGCCTACGGCTTAATCTGGGCTTTCGGTGTCGGTGACTGGTACGACTCGGCGTTTGTGCTGGAGCAAAAAGAGAGCTACAACTTGGGGGCTTGGTCAAACACTGCTGTTATTGCGTTCCATTTCCTGCTTACCGCAACCGTCAGTTTTATTTTGCTACTGCCATCGGTGTTGGGTGAAGAATTGGGCTGGCGCGGGTTACTTGTACCTGAGTTGTCCAAGTTGATGCCCTTCACCGGTATCGCTCTGGTTTCCGGTTTGCTCTGGGCCGTGTGGCACTGGCCATTGATGTTTATGGGTTTGTACGGAAATGAGGCTACTCCATTTTTATACCAGTTGGTATGCTTCACTCTTTGCATAATGTCCATGTCCGTCATCATGACGTACGTTAGGCTGAAAACTGATAGCTTGTGGCCTGCGGTCATATTTCATATGAGCCACAATGTCTTTTTGCAGAAATTCTTTGGTCCAATGACCTCCGCGAAAGCAAACTCTGCTTGGTTTCTGGATGAATTCGGTGCTGTTATGCCGGCCATCCTTTTAGTGCTCGCAGTTTTCTACTGGAGAAAAGGAAACAGTGAGTTTGATGCGGCCAAAACATAACAAATCGTTACAGCAAATCATGCATATACGTATAGCAACAAGCCTTGATCGAGACGCCATCCATAGCGTCCATTGGTCTGCCTTCGCTGAAAGCGAGAGGGAGATTGTTTCGAGGCTTGCCGCCAATCTGCTTGCGGAAGAAACGACTCCCCAAACAATCTCCCTGGTGGCCGAAACCGAAGGCGTTGTAGTTGGCCACGTGGCGTTCAGTCCGGTGACTGTTGATATCAATGAGAACTTGCAAGGCTATATTTTGGCGCCTCTTGGTGTAAAACCCGATTATCAGAAGCATCACATCGGGTCAAAACTAATTGAAAGTGGCATGCAGCAGCTATCGGGGATGGGTGTAGATATCCTTTTTGTTTATGGTGATCCTATGTATTACAGTAAGTTTGGTTTTCGTGTGGATGCGGCTGAACGTTATATCCCACCTTATAAGCTTCAATATCCTTTTGGGTGGCAGGGCATCGCCCTCAAAGAATGTAGTATTGGAAATTCGTCTATCAAAATAGCGTGTGTCACTTCTTTATGCGAACCAGCGCTGTGGTAGGCATGCTGCCAGCAAATCGCTCAACAGGGCCCTGGCTAGCCTGGCGTTATGCGAAAAAACTGTAGCCAAAAATTGCGGAGCATTGGTCAATACGCAACCAAGCTTAAAGAATCTGAACAATGAGGAGAATATAATGCATTCTGCTATTAAACCAACATCTTCTCTTATTTCTTTATTGATGATTGCATTATTCGCCAACCCTTGAAATGCGGCCGATACCATACAAAGCATTCAAGTACGTTCAGGATCCTCGCTCCCCCATTGGACGCAGTTGTGTTGTGCCGATTAATTCAGGTGTTGTTAGCTAGAGGTGCGTGATGAATGTTGAGGAAAGAATGCAAGGTGGCTGCCTATGTGGAGCCGTAAGATACAGTGTTTCAGGCCGTCCTTTCGCCGCAGAATACTGTCATTGTCGTATGTGTCAAAAGAGTGCCGGGGCGGTGGTTGTCAACTGGATGGACTTCAACAAAGAACAATTGACATGGACGGCTGGAAAACCATCAGAATATGAGTCATCGGACTGTGCGCGGAGGGGATTCTGTACGGTGTGTGGTTCGACCCTCAGCTTCCGTGATACCCGGCACCCCGATTATTTTTCTCTGACTATTGCATCGCTGGACGACCCTAACCTGGTGAAACCGACCTACCATATATATGTTGAGAGCCAGGTAAAATGGTTAAATATCGATGATGATTGCAAAAGATTTTCGCAAAGCCGGACAAAATCATCTGGCTAATCATGCTGCGTTATCCGAGGTACTGGATATAGAATCCGTCATCGTCCGAGTAAACCAGTGAAACCAGAGGCCGCAATAAACATATCATTGATGGAACGGGCAATTGAGCTTGCAGCGTCTTCTGTGCAAGCAGGCAACCACCCGTTTGGAGCCCTTCTTGCCGTTGATAACCATATTGTTTTAGAAGCAGAAAACACGGTTCTAACCGAGAACGACCCGACACGGCATGCGGAAATGAACCTGGTTAGTGCTGCATGCAGAAGCTTGTCTACAGAGGCACTTGAAAAATCAGTCCTTTTTACTTCTACCGAACCGTGTGCAATGTGTCTCGGAGCCATTTATTGGTCCGGCATCAAGACTATAATATTCGCATGTCCTTCTTCGGCCCTGGAAGTGATCGCGGGTGAGAGTTTATGCTGCCATAGTGAGCAGGTCTTTCAGAACTCGGTTAATCCGCCACAGCTTAAAGGCCCGTTGCTTGAGATGCAGGCCGTAGAACAACACCGTCGTTATTGGAAGCAAAAATGATGCACTGTTTATGAGGGTGGTCGGGATTTCAAAAGAACCGGTCGAACTGTATAAAATTCTAAAGTTTGAAGGGATGGCCACCAGTGGTGGTGAAGCGAAGCTTGTCATCGCCGAGGGTCTGGTCCTGGTAAACGGTAAGGTAGAAACCCGGAAACGAAAAAAGATTGTTGCAGGCGATATCATCAAGTTTGGAAAAGATACCATCCGTATTGAGCTCGGTTGATTGAATAAACGACTGGAAATATTGAATGAATAATAATGATGTTTTGCGCCGTATCCGGTACACCTTCGATTTTGACGACTCGAAGATGATGGCCGTGTTTGGTCTTGCAGGGCCTGAGGTTAGCCGTGCACAGATCAGTGACTGGCTTAAAAAGGAAGACGACCCCGACTATCGGAAATGTAGCGACCAGCAGTTGGCGACTTTTCTGAATGGCCTGATCATTGATAAACGTGGCAAAAAAGACGGGCCGCAGCCAGAGCCGGAAACACACTTATCCAATAATATTATTTTCAGAAAGTTGAGGATCGCACTCAACCTGCAGGCTGAAGATGTTCTGAAGCTGGTAAACCGGGGTGATTTTCGTATCAGTAAACACGAGCTCAGTGCATTTTTCCGTAAACCGGGCCATAAACACTATCGCGAATGCAAAGACCAGGTGTTGCGTAACTTTTTAAAAGGCATGCAGCTTGAATATCGAAGGTGAAAGCTGGCGGACCATGGCGGCCATGATCGGACATTGGCATGGTCAGGAAACCACTCATGAGACGTAAAAATGCAAATTACGCTTGAAGACATAACCTCGGCTGCCAGTATTGTCTACTCCGACATGCAGGCAACACCGCAATATCGCTGGCCGATGTTGTGTGAACGACTGGGCACCGAGGTGTGGGTCAAACACGAGAACCATACACCTGTTGGTGCCTTTAAAATCAGGGGGGGGCTGGTGTATTTCGCGCATCTCGCCCGTTCTGAGCAGGTACCAAAGGGTGTCATTGGTGCGACGCGTGGAAATCATGGCCAGTCAGTTGGTTACGCGGCCCGACGTCACGGTATTCCAGCCACGATTGTTGTGCCATACGGAAACAGTATCGAGAAGAATGCTGCAATGCGATCACTTGGCGTTGAATTGATCGAGCATGGCGATGACTTCCAGGCTGCCCGCGAGTTTGCCCATACGCTGGCCGAAGAGCGGTCGCTGCACTTGGTGCCGTCTTTCCATCCCCTGTTGATTACCGGTGTGGCCACATACAGCCTGGAGTTGCTACAGGCGGTGAAGGATATCGATGTTGTCTATGTACCCATTGGCCTTGGTTCCGGTATTTGCGGAATGCTTGCGGCACGTGATGCACTGAACCTGAAGTTCGATGTGGTCGGGGTTGTGTCAGCCCATGCAAGGGCCTATGCGAAGTCATTCAGTGCCAAACGCCCGGTCGAATCCCCGGTCACGACCAAACTGTCCGATGGTATGGCCTGTCGTATTCCGGAACCGTCAGCGCTCGAAATAATATTAAATGGCGTTGACCATATCGTTCAGGTTACGGATGACGAAGTATCGGCGGCAATGAGGATGATGTTTGAATGTACACATAATGTTTGCGAAGGCGCGGGCGCGGCAGCATTGGCCGCAGCAACACAGGAAGCACCGCGTATTGCCGGTCGCAGGGTTGCCGTCATAGCTTCGGGTGGCAACATCGACCTGGGTGTTTTTGCAGACGTACTGAAACATCGCAGCTCAAGCTAAAGATTTCGTTGGTTTCAAGAACGTGGCAGCAAATTCCGGTATACCAACACCTCTGAATAAGAAACGCCTGGCGGAAGCTGCGAAATCGGTAGCCTTGATCGACAGGGACCTGGCCCGGATATTGGCAGTCCACGGCACTCCACCGTTGTGGGCAAGAAAACCGGGCTTTGTCACCCTGGTTCGCATCATACTTGAACAGCAGGTTTCTCTGGCCTCGGCTGATGCCATGTATCGTCGCCTGCTCGACAACATAGATCCGCTTACACCGGACAAGGTGCTTTCAGCAGGGGCGCCTTTTCTGCGCTCTTTTGGTATCACCCGGCAAAAAGCCAGGTATTTTGTAAATGTTGCCAGTGCAATTCAAAACGGGGAGCTTGATCTTGAAGAAACGGACAGGGAAAGTGATGAATCTGCCATTGCAAGGCTCACTTCTGTAAAGGGGATCGGTCCGTGGACGGCCAAGATATACCTGTTGATGGCTTTATGCAGGCCGGATGTCTGGCCGGTGGGAGATATTGCCCTGGCAACGGCTGTTAAAAACTTAAAGGGCTGGCAGGAAAGACCAACACAAACAGAGTTGTCAAAAATTGCGGAAACCTGGCGACCCTTCCGCGCAACGGCAGCCAGGATGCTGTGGCATTATTATTTGAATGAAAAAGTAAACAGGGAAAAGTCTGATGCGTAATAAAACCATTGATGCCTGGCACGAATTTGTCAGGTCGAAAAACTCAACGCTATTAAAGGAGACCCTTGCAGATACCGTTCGTTTTCATTCCCCGGTGGTTCATACTCCCCAGGCAGGCAAGGCCATCACACTGCTATACCTGGAAGCAGCGCATGATGTGCTTGCCAACGATAGTTTTGAATATACGCGTGAACTGGTAAGTGAGTATGATGCTGTGCTGGAGTTTAATGTCGAAGTAAAAGGTATTCTCGTTAATGGCGTTGATATGATCAGCTGGGATGATGAAGGAAAGATTACCGATTTCAAGGTCATGATCCGTCCCCTGCAAGCCATCAATATAATTCACAAGGAAATGGCAGCCAGGCTGCAGGCCAGGGCAAATCAAGAGAAGAAAACATGAACAAACCAATTATTTCAAACAACAATCCGCAAAAGGTGGCGCTCAACAAAGGTGAAAAATACTGGTTCTGTGTTTGTGGCCGTTCCGAAAACCAACCTTTTTGTGATGGCTCCCACGCACCTACGCCATTCAGACCCAAGGCATTTATCGCTGAAAAGGATGGCGATGCCTGGTTATGTGCGTGCAAACATACCGGCAACGCTCCATTTTGTGATGGATCGCATAAGCAGTTTTCCGCTGAACAGGTGGGCAAAGAAGGGCCAGGCAGCGCGGAATCGTAAAATGAGAATTTGGGTGGATGCAGATGCATGCCCGGTTGTGATCAAGGAAATCCTGTTCAAAGCCGCAGAACGTACCGGTATTCAGTTGACCCTGATTGCAAATCAACCGGTCCGTGTGCCGCCGTCGCGTTTTATCCATTTTATCCAGGTAGCATCCGGTTTTGATGTTGCTGACAATGAGATTGTCGAAAGGCTGGAAGCGGGTGATCTGGTCATCACGGGTGATATACCTCTGGCCGCTGATGTAATCGAAAAAGGGGGCCAGGCGCTGGGTCCCCGTGGCGAAATGTTTACCAGCGAAAATATCAAGGCCCGTTTGAATATGAGAGATTTTATGGATAGCTTGCGCGGCAGCGGAATAGACACCGGTGGCCCGCCAGCGCTGCGCCAGACCGACCGAAAATCATTTGCCGACCACCTGGATAGGTATCTGGCCAGGAATGCCTGATAGAAAAAAATATGGCCAATAATAAATTTTCCTCCCTGCCCATATCCAGCGCACAAATCGCGAACCTGGACACACTGGGCTATAAAAAAATGACAGCGATCCAGGCGCAGAGCCTGCCGCATGTTCTCAAGGGCAAGGACCTGATTGCCCAGGCAAAAACCGGTAGCGGCAAAACAGCGGCTTTTGGTATTGGTTTATTGGAACGGATTAATCCACGCTTTTTTGGCGTACAGGCAATGGTTTTGTGCCCGACACGTGAACTGGCCGACCAGGTCGGTAAAGAGCTGCGCAGACTGGCCCGAAGCACACCCAATATCAAGCTGGTTTTGTTGTGTGGCGGTAAACCGTTCGGGCCACAAAAGGGTTCGCTGCAACATGGGGCACATATCGCCGTTGGTACGCCGGGGCGTATACAGGATCATTTACGCAAAAAGACTTTAAAGCTCAATGGGCTAAAAACACTGGTGTTGGACGAAGCTGACAGGATGCTGGACATGGGTTTTTTTGATGTCATGACTGAAATCATTGCACAGACACCAAAATCCCGTCAAACATTAATGTTTTCAGCAACCTACCCAAATACTATCAAGAAGATGTGCCGCTCTATCCAGCGCAACCCGGTGATGGTTACGGTCGAGGTCGAGCACAAGCCCGGGGTGATTGAGCAATTGTTTTATGCGGTTAAAAAACACGAACGCAACAACACCTTGCTGGCACTGTTTGAGCATTACAAACCCAAATCTGTGTTGGTCTTTTGTCATACGAAAAAGCAATGTGACGAAGTTGCCCGGTTTTTGCGTGACCATCAAATCGAAGCACTGGCCATACATGGTGACCTTGATCAGCGTGAGCGTGACCAGGTACTGGTACGGTTCGCCAACAACAGTTGTCCCGTATTGGTCGCCACCGATGTGGCAGCGCGTGGTCTGGACATCAAGTCGTTACAGGCGGTGATCAATTATGAATTGCCGCGTGACCCCGAGATTTATGTTCACCGTATTGGCCGCACCGGCAGGGCAGGGGAAAAGGGGCTCGCGATGAGTATTTTCACCGAATCTGAGCAGGTGCGTGTCAATGCGATTGAGCAGTATCAGAAAAAACCCTGTATCAGCGATGTATACGCTTCCCTGGATCGTGACCCGAATTATTCGCTCCAGGCCCCCATGGTTACGATTCAACTTGATGCTGGCCGGAAAAACAAAATGCGCCCGGGTGATCTTTTGGGTGCATTGACAGGTGATGCCGGTTTGGCAGGGTCCCAGATTGGAAAAATAGACATATTTGACATGTCCAGCTATGTGGCTGTTGAACGCGGTGCCCTGCACCAGGCGCTCAATTACCTGGTCAACGGGAAGGTCAAGGGACGGAATGTTCGTGCCCGAAAAATTGACTAACCACGTGCCACCAAAATAAATTACACCGGATACCTGATTGAACAACATGGATGAGTTGAAGCACTACTCACCGCTGGAAGAAAAAACCAATATCATTTCTCATGCTATTGGTCTCGTATTAAGCATTGTTGCCCTGGTGCTCATGCTTATACGTGCGAGCATGTATGGCAATGGCTGGCATATTGTGAGCGTCAGTATTTTCGGGGCAAGCCTGATTGCCTTATACGCGGCATCTACTTTCTACCACTGCGCCACGGATCCGAAGTTAAGAAAACGCCTGAGGATCATTGATCATGCAACAATATATGTACTCATCGCCGGTACGTACACCCCTTTCACACTCATCACGTTAAACGGCTCAACGGGCTGGATGATATTTGGTGCTTCATGGGCCATGGCTACTATCGGTATTACCCTGAAGGTGTTTTTCACCGGAAAATACAACGTCATTTCGACACTTATGTATGTATTCATGGGGTGGATAATCGTGTTTGCGATAACACCATTGATAAATAGTTTATCTGCCGGAGGTCTGTTCTGGCTTTTTACAGGTGGTGTTGCTTATACGACCGGTGCCATTTTATACAGCATCAAAAAAATAAAATTCAATCACGCCATATTTCACATATTTGTTCTGCTGGGTAGTTTTTGTCATTTTGTGTCGGTATATTTTTATGTTCTGCCGACCGGATAAGCGCAAACTTAGTCCGAACTGCCCTACTATCCAGACGACAAAACAATCGATTCAACGAGGTGTGGATTATCGAAACGCACCCTCTCACCGGCGTGCTTGCCAGGTATCGGAAAGAGACGTGCAGAAAGTGCTTTCCGGTACTTGGTAGCGAGTGCAGCTACATCCGTGATTATCGCTGCCAGCGCATTGATCGTAACGTCGCCGGGTAGCGGTACCACGTCCAGACCTGTGCCACAGACACTTGAATACAGCAGCAGTTCTGAAACACCATATCTACCCTCATTGGCCCGTTGCGCCAGCACCTTATCCTCCAGAACAGGCAACATCAATCCCGAGTAGCCGCAGGTATCTATACTCAATCCCTTGAGTACATCTGTAATTACCGCGCAGCCTGCAAGCGTAGAGGGGCTGCCAAACGGCGCCTGTATAAGTGTCTCTATGGCCTGGCCAATACTGGCGTCAAGGCCGGGGGCGGGTGAAGTATCGATACCCAGGTAAGCCCACCCCTGCTTGTCTGCAAGTTCACGCCCGAGCCGTTGTACCGGGCCAAGGGCAGCCTCCATACGTATCTTGAGCCGCTGCTTTGCGGCCTGGAGATCCAGTGGCCCAAGAAAGGCATCTGTCAGCAGGTTTGGAGATTCGAGACCGATGCTGAAGGTGGTGCCCTGATCAAAGTAGGCGGCCGGAAAGAAGGGTGTTCCTGAGGGAATAAACGCAGCCGCAGCAAAGCGAAAATTGCCCTCACCACCCTGGGTCCCCCGTGCAATGGCATGGATAGTTTCAGCGGCACAGCGCACGGCCTGGTAGTGCACGCCGCCCCTCGAGGATGCAACCTGGCAGGTAAAGCTGATATTTTTGGTTTGGTCAACGAGTTCTGCAGCCCAATGCGCGAACGCCGGATGATACTCGTCCCTGGTAATAACCGGACCAATGCTGCATACGACATCACTATCAACCGCAAATCTGTCGAGTGTTTTAAGGGCCTTGAGCGATGAAGGATTGGTCCAGTCCGGGAGATACTCCTGCAGTGGCTGCGTCGCCAGACGCAGGGTCTGGACTTCGTAGCCATGGGCTTCAAAAACCCCGCGTGCATGCTGCAGGAAAGATACTGCCGCCTTAGCCTCGTCGAGACCAAACGTGCTTTGCAGATGAAGTCCAGCAGTTATGGTTCTGATGCGAAAGCTGCTTCGAGCAGGATTTGCACCAAGCCTGGTGGTTATGGGCAGCGCCAGTCCCAGGCCCATGAGGCTTACAAAATTTCGTCTTGAAAAATTGTGTACCCTGTGATTATCCATCGAGTTGCAACCCCCGGTTCTTTTGCAGCAATTCTATCTTGACGATACCGGAACAATACAATTCCGACAGTTGCGCCTGGAAGGGGGCGAAAGACTCGCGTGCCTTCCCGACGGGGCCGTTGGGCCAGGGTGATGTGCGAGATCCGTCACTTAAGGCTTCGATTTCTTCCCGTAGTTGCGTAATCAGATTTCCATCGGAAGAAAGCTTGCCACTGGCCTCCAGTGCGGTCACCTGGTTGGCCAGTATTTTTGTAAATTCCTTGCGGGCACGACGGCTGACATAGGCTTCGTCCATCTTTGCATAGGCTGAGACCGATTCATTGGCAAGTTGTTCGCCATAAGCCGTCAGGTAGATGTACAGGTATTCGCCCAGGCCCATGTTTTCTTCCAAAAGTGCTTTATTACGGGCCACCGAAAACTTCATCATTTTTGGTCCGGCGCTGAATAGGCTTTTGATACCCTCTATTCCTCTGGAGGCTTTGTCGCCGGCGGAGATTTCCTGATTTTCTTCGAGGCTCTCGAGTTCAATAACATCGGCAAGGATCGCCTGGTATTCTACGCAATGAGTCTGCACGGCTTCCCGTACACGTATGAAACTCTCCAGCCGTTGCGGGGTAATGGATCCGTCTATCGGGGGCGTATATTTGTCTGCCCAATCGAATCGATCAATCAGGACTTGCTCCACCTGTTTGGCGTCCCGTACTTTTGCTGTTACGAAGTAGATTCCTGATGCAACGGTAAAGGCAACGATCAAAAAAATTGGAAGACAGCCTTTGCGTTTACCGTTGTCTGCCTTATGTGAGATTCTTGACATCTGGACTACCCTTTGAACGCTGATTGGTGTTAAGAAAACCAACTCGTTTGATTATGAATCATGACATAACAGGACCGCTTCGGTGCCACTAATTGAGTGCATCAATTATGTAAAAAACAGACCTGATTAAAAGAACTACGCTGCTATGGGCTTTGCCCATGTTGTTATTACTGCACCTATGATGTCTTAAAACCATGGTAACCGTGGTACACTCCGCGTTCTGCGGATATAGTTGTAGGGTATTTGGACAAGAATTATTATAAAATTCTAAGAAGTGTTCCCTTGAATAAAAAATATTTGAAATAACGGCGCGTGCAAACTTCTGAGGTTTGCAGTGTGGCTAAAGATTTCTGTTAAAAGGCAGAAAACCAGGATAGAAATGATATTTAATTTATAAGGAAGGAAAGAAGGTTATGAGTACAGGTACAGTGAAGTGGTTTGATGCAGGCAAAGGCTACGGATTTATCACACCGGAAGATGGCGGGAAAGATTTGTTTGTACATCACTCTGAAATCCAAACCGATGGTTATGCAACGCTTAACGACGGTCAGCAGGTAGAATACGAAATCGGAGAAGGCCAGAAAGGTCCTTGTGCAACAAAAGTGGTTGCGCTCTGATCGTATAATACAGATTACATATAACGGGTACCGGCATGGCCGGTACCCGTTAGATTTACAATCTCGAATGGACATTCATGTCCATCAATTACCGGACTTTTCAGGTTCGCCACGCTGGATAGCTATGTCCATCCTAGGCGTGCTTTATTGTGTCCATTTTCAGTTGTCCGGCCGGCAGCCCGCTGTTGGTGAGGGTCTGCTCGATGGAACCTAATAGTCTTTGGTTGCCGGCAATATAAAAATCATGATTAATCAGGTCAGTCGGTTTGATGTTCAATTGCCTGAAGATTGTCAGGCCTATGTCATCTGCACTGTCTTTCGCGTCAACAGGAATATAATTGAAGTTATCAAGTGCGTCTTCCCATGACCTGCACAGGTTGTCCAGGTAGCGATCATTTTTGCCGGTAGCGATCCACACCAAGTCGATTGGCGCAGTAATATCCAATGCCATGGAGTGCTCGATCAGACTTCTGACGGGGCCAAAACCTGTGTGCCAGGCAATAAAAACGAGCGCATGGGGCGATTTTTCATTCAGAACAAAATCCCCGTGGGGGCCGGTGATATCTACCGGGTCGCCTCTTTCAAGCTGATTGAAAACATATACAGAAAACCTGTCACCTGCAAGCAGGGGAACCTGGAAATGCAGATTCATATCATCACAGGGGCAACTGCTGACCGAGTGATGGGACACGGGGATATTGCCACCGCCCAATTGAACATTTTGACCCGCGAGAAAACGTAAACGGTTGGTGCGGGGTGTTTTCAGGTGAAGCAGGGCAACATCGTCATTAACCACTTCAATGCTTTTAACTTTGGCCGTGATCCGTTGTTGTGGTATCTCACTGGCGCTGTGTGCCTCGGGTGCCTCAAGGACAATATCTGTGATTGCGGCGTTGCAGCACATCAGCACGTGGCCGCTGACACTCTTTGCAGCGCCCAGGCTGTAATCGTGGTGCCGTATTTTCCGGATTTCACCCGAGATTATTCTTGCCAGGCATTTACCGCAGTTACCGTTACTGCAACCATAGCCGAGGGCCAGACCTGCGCTCAGGCCGGCCTCAAGAATGCTCGACTTGCCCTCAGAGACAAAATCACGACCGCTGGGCAGTATGTGTATATTTACCGGCAAATATTTAAGAGGATGAGCCGGTCGCTGACCTGGCTTCGTCCAGGGAGGACCTCAGGGCCTTGGCCCAGGACGTCATCATCCGCCGGGCATCGGCGCGGTTGTTCACACTGGTTCTCCACTCGAGGTAGCCTCGCCGGTAGTCACGTTTCCGATCCGTTGCCTTGGCTATTTTGTCACCCGTCAGAGAGTCATAGAGCTCAAGGTTGAGCGTCATCTCACCCGCCGATTCAGAGTAACTGTCGGTACGACCCGTGCGTTGAATGTCAGGAGCGATCACGTCGAGATCGACAATTGCAGGTTTCACCATCAGGACATCATCGCCGGCTTCTTCTGTCATCTCATAACCACCGTCAAGCAGTTCCTTGGTAAAAACCTCCCGGAATATTGTCGCGACATCATTCTGGATACGCTCCATGTCCTTGGTCCTGACTTTGAACGCGTGACTACGGTTCTGGTCACGTTGCCAGTTTTTTTTGAATGCCACCGTGGCATCTTCAAGCCAGATACGTTTGTAAATACTCAGATCGACACCCGGATCAGCATAAACGGTGGCCAGTTCGGAATCTTTAACAAGTTCCATGCCCTCATCGTTTACGGCAGGCAGGTTTTTCTTAGCCCATGCGGGTGAGGTAGTCGCAATGGCAAGTATCAATGCCATGATCGCCAATGAAATTCTGCTTGAATTCATGATTTCTACTCCTGATACCAGTAACAAATATCATTTAAACTGCAAGTTTGTTGACCACGAAAACCCTGGTGGGTTTCACGATGACCGTTTTATTGCCACGGTATTCTATGTACGCTTATCAATAATTATAGCTTCAAATTTATTTTGCAGGGCGCAATTGAATGACTGACAGAAAAGCACACTGGGAAAACGTTTACGCTAACAGTTCACCGCTGAGGGTTAGTTGGTATCAGGAAGAGCCGACTTTATCATTGCAACTTATTCGCAACACGGGAATTGACCTGGATGCACCGTTGATTGATGTCGGTGGGGGAGCGTCCCTGCTGGTGGACCGGCTTTGCGAAGAAGGATATACAAATGTCGGGGTTTTGGATGTGTCCGCAACAGCCCTGGCCCACGCCAGGGCGAGGTTTGCGGGCAAAGAGTGCGGGGTGGAATGGTATGAAGAGGATGTAACCTGCTTTGATCCGCCGCACCGGTATTGGTTGTGGCATGACCGCGCAGTGTTCCATTTTTTGACCGCAAGGGTCGATAGAGAAAAGTATGTGGCGGTACTGAAACAGACGCTGGAGCCTGGCGGACACCTGATCATCATGGCATTCGCCATCGGTGGGCCACGAAAATGCAGCGGACTTGATATCGTTCAGTATGATGCGAACAAGCTCACGCAGGAGTTGGGGCCGGGCTTCGAGTTACTGGAAACAAGATATGAAGTTCATGTTACGCCAGCGGGTAAGGAGCAAAAATTCATGTATTTTCATTTAATCAGGAATTGACTTAAATCTTATACTGGTTCATTCAACAGCCTTGTTTTGGGTGTCGACCCGTTGGATAAAATTACCAATTGTTTAAGGGACTCCAACTTATATAGACTGGGGGTATCGCACTTGGTTATGCTGCGTGTATCGCCACTCACATGTGGTTGAATGCCTCAGTATTTTAAGCGGGACCCTATGCAGCCTGACCTGGTACCTGATTCGCCTGGCCTGAAGTCCAGACAAGCAGCAGCGCTTCTGGTCTCACATGGTGCCAATGTTCTGCCGGTAAGCCGGCCAGTACCCTGGTGGCAGCGTGTGTTGCGCCAATTACAAAGTCCGATCATTTACATATTGTTGTTTGCGCTGGGTTTCGATGTCGTGGTTTGGGTCATGGAGGACACGAACGGCTTGCCCATCGAGTCGATCGCAATTTTCATCATCCTCGCTTTCAATACGGTCATGGGTGTCTGGCAGGAATACCGGGCCGAGGATGCGCTGGCCCATTTGAAAAAACTCGCTGCACCCAAAGCCTGGGTTCGTCGTGATGGAAACTTGTTGCAGGTTCCGGCTGCAGAACTGGTTCCCGGTGACCTGGTGCGGATTGAAGCGGGTAACCGAGTATTTGCCGATGGCATACTCATTGGTGAAGCGGGATTGTTGGTCGACGAGTCCATGCTCACAGGTGAATCGGTGCCGGTGGACCGTATTGCAGGGCAGGAACTTTTTGCAGGAACCCTGGCGGTACGCGGTTTGAGCTGGATGCGTGTAAGCCGGACCGGCCCGGCGTCCGCAATGGGCCGGATTGCCAGTATGTTGTCCGGTGTTGCTGTTGATCCGACACCGCTTGAGCGGCGGCTGGCTCATTTTGGTCATGTCATTGCCCGCTGGGTCGCGGCTATCGCTGTTGTGCTGGTGGTGGTTGGTGTCGGCATTGAAGGCATTCAGCATTTCGACGAAACCCTGTTGTTTGCAGTCGCAGTTGCCGTGGCTGCTGTGCCAGAGGGGCTGCCCGCCGTGCTGACGTTGACACTGGCGCTTGGAACCACACGAATGGCGTCACGCAAGGCGGTGGTGCGCCGGCTTGCTGCCGTGGAGACACTGGGCTCGGTAACGGTTATCGCGACTGATAAAACCGGAACACTGACCGAGAATACGATGGCGGTGCAAAATATCGATGTGCTGGACCGTGAACGCTCCCTGCTCGCAATGGTGCTTGCGGCCGATGCAGAAACCGACGGGGCTTCAGGGGACCCGCTTGAAATCGGTTTGTACGGGTATGCAAAAAAGCACGGTGTCGATGCTGCAAAAATACGCAAGCAGTACCCACGACATTCGGTGCGTCCATTCGAGTCTGCCTTGAAGTTCATGCGCGTGACCGTGCTTGAGGAAGACCGCAAGGTGTCCTACCTGAAGGGCGCAGCGGAAGTCCTGCTGCAGCGTAGCCAGCTTACAGATGACGAGAGCGCGGCATGGCATCAGAAAATAGAAATGGCCGCTGCCCAGGGATACCGGGTGCTTGGTCTTGCCTGGTCAGAGGGCGAGAATGATACGGATGTAGAATGGTTGGGCACAGTCTCTCTTTGGGATCCGCCCAGACCTGAAGTGGCCGATGCCATCAATGACACCCAGAACGCCGGGATTCGGGTCATGATGATTACCGGTGATCACCCAGCCACCGCCCGCGCCATCGCCAGGTCGATTGGTATCAGTTCCGACACGGTGATGACCGGTGATGAACTGGACCAGCTAAGCACCCCCGAACTCGCGGCAAGAGTACAAGATGTCGGTGTGTTTGCGCGTGTCAGCCCTGAAAACAAACTTGCCCTGGTGGATGCTCTCAAGGCCAACGGCGAAATAGTGGCAATGACGGGAGATGGTGTCAATGATGCACCGGCACTGAAGCGGGCAGATGTCGGTATAGCCATGGGGCAGCGCGGTAGCGATGTCAGTCGCGAGGTCGCGGACCTCGTTCTTCTGGATGACAACTTCGCCACCATTGCCGCCGCTGTTGAGGAAGGACGGGGGATATACGCCAATATCCTCAAGTTCATCCGTTTTCTGTTTTCAACCAACGTGGCCCTGGTTTTATTGATCGTGGTCGGTGTCGCAGGAGCCGCCATATTCGGTCTGCAGGATGGGGAGGGAAACATGCTGGTGCCCCTCATCGCAGTGCAGCTGTTGTGGATCAACATCATTGCCGACGGACCACCGGCGCTGGCACTCGGAATCGACCGTAACCCGGGAATGATGTTACAGCGGCCCCGGTCACCATCGTCACCGCTGCTGTCCAGGGAAGATATACGTTTCATCCTGGTCGCCGGGTTGCTGAAAGGCGGCATAGGTATTTTCCTATTTTTTCTGCTCCCGGTGTTGGGCTATTCAGGTATCTGTACCCAAACAGCCCTGTTCCTGTTCGAATCTCTCGCCCAGTTGGCTTTTGTTTACCCGTCGCGCCGGTTAACGGATAAGACAATCAGTAATGGCGTGCTCAATTTTATTATTGTTGCCAGCGTGGTCTTACAGATTCTGACAATCACAGTACCGGGCCTGCGAATCATACTTGGACTGGTGCCGCTTGATGGTATGGCACTGGGTATCGTCGGTATTTCCCTGTTGCTGACGATAGTGGGCGCAGAGATATGGTCCCGCCGCACGAATGGTTCGGTGTCTGCAAGCTGAGCCTGTATCAAGGACACCCGGTTTCTCAGTGTCATCAGGAAAAATTTGGCATATTATTAGTATTGGTTGATTAAACTACTGGAGCTTGTCATGGCATATCAAAAACCCGAATTCAAACCGCAATACGAAAACTACATCGGAGGAGAATGGGTGGCGCCCGTTGACGGCGAGTATTTTGAAAACACATCTCCCATTGACGGAGGCCTGATTGCGCGGGTACCGAAGTCCAACAGCAAAGATATCGACCTGGCTGTTAAAGCTGCCGGCAAAGCGGCCGATGCCTGGGGTAAAACGTCTGCTACTGAACGCAGCAACATCATGTTCAAGATCGCCGAGCGTATCGAGGAAAACCTTGAGAGCATTGCACTGGTTGAGGCCTGGGACAACGGCAAGGCTATCCGGGAAACGATGGCCGCCGATATCCCTCTGGCGGTTGATCATTTTCGTTATTTCGGCAGTGTGATTCGCGCCGAGACAGGCCAGGTGGCTGATCTGGACGCGGGCACGGTCTCCATGGAGGTTCATGAACCACTGGGCGTTGTTGGTCAAATAATCCCGTGGAATTTTCCGATTCTGATGGCGACATGGAAACTGGCGCCGGCGCTGTCTGCCGGCAATTGTGTGGTCCTCAAACCTGCGGAGCAGACCCCTGTTTCTATCCTCTTTTTGATGGAAGTGATTGGCGATTTACTGCCCGCGGGCGTGTTGAATATTGTTAATGGGTTCGGCCCGGAAGCCGGTAAACCACTGGCGACCCATCCGGATATCAAGAAAATCGCTTTTACCGGCGAGACCACGACCGGTCGGCTTATCATGCAATACGCCTCTGAGAATATTATTCCCGTGACCCTGGAACTGGGTGGCAAATCACCAAACATTTTCTTTGAAAGTGTCATGGCTGAAGACGATAACTTCCTCGACAAGGCCATTGAGGGGCCTGGTGCTGTTTGCCTTTAACCAGGGCGAAGTGTGTACCTGTCCGTCGCGGGCCCTCATCCAGGAGAGTATTTATGAAGAATTCATGGCACGCTGCCTGAAGCGTATTGAAGCCATCAAGATGGGTGATCCCCTTGGACTTAAGCACCCAGATGGGCGCACAGGCATCCAATGATCAGTATGAAAAAATACTGAATTACATCGATGTCGGCAAACAGGAAGGCGCGGAACTGCTGATTGGTGGCGAGGCTTTCAAGAGCGATGTTTACCCGGATGGTCTTTATATCCAACCGACCGTTTTCAAGGGTGATAACAAGATGCGGATTTTCCAGGAGGAAATATTCGGTCCGGTTTTGAGTGTCACAACCTTCAAGGATGAGGCCGAGGCCATGGAAATCGCCAATGACACCCTGTATGGATTAGGTGCCGGTGTCTGGACCCGGGATGTACACCAGATGCAGACCTTTGCCCGAGGCATCCAGGCGGGCCGGATCTGGTGTAACTGCTACCACGCCTACCCGGCGGGTGCCTCATTTGGCGGTTATAAGAAATCCGGTATCGGGCGTGAAAACCACAAAATGATGTTGAGCCATTATCGCCACACCAAGAACGTGTTGATGTCTTACGATAAAAATCCTCTTGGGTTCTTCTGATTCGTGTATGTAGAGCGCGTATCGGTTACAGAAAAAGCCAGGGCGGTGATAGACCAGCTTCGGCAACAACATGGTGACCTGATGTTTCACCAAAGCGGTGGTTGCTGTGATGGTTCCACCCCGATGTGTTTTGCAAAAGGTGATTTTTTAATTGGTTCCCGGGACCTGCTGCTGGGTGAAATACACGGCTGTAATTTTTATATGGCCGCAGATCAATTTGAATATTACAAAAACACGCATATTAAGGTTGATGTTTCACCGGGCAGGGGCTCGAGTTTTTCCCTGGAGATACCGCTGGGTTTAAGGTTCATGGCAATTTCAAAACTTTTCAGCGATGAAGAGTTAAGCAATGTCCGCCCGGTTGAGACCTGACTAAAATACAGCACGCCGGCCCTGGCAGTTTTCCTGAATTAACTACTCAGGAGCGACAGCCAGTTCCAGGGTGACCCATTGCCCGTCTTCGGACTCGGCGTCTCCGGGATTCTGCGATTACTACCCGGGCCTCATCAAACTGGCCGCTGGACAGAAACGCCGTCTTGATGGCCCCTGCCCGGGCCTGAGCCATTGCTCTTTTATCATTGTGCCGGGATGTCCCTTCATTGGTTTTCAGGATCAAACAATCATAACAAATACCTTATTCAAGTGACCAGTAGCTTGCTCCAAAAATGCTTTTTCTGTGTAGTACGGAGATTAATGCTTAAATGTTCTACTCAAACAGGGAGACGACCAGCCTTGACTACTGATCAAACCATTTTGTTTACACTCCTTGTGGCGGTCTTTTTATTGCTGGTCTGGGGACGCTGGCGTTACGACCTGGTCGCATTCATGGCACTGCTCGCCGGACTGGTATCCGGTGTGGTGCCTGCCGACCTGGCGTTTTCGGGCTTTGGGCACCCGGCCACGGCGATCATCGCGCTGGTGCTCATCATCAGCCGCGGCCTGTCGAATTCCGGCGCAATCGAACTGCTGGCGAGGTATGTGATCTCGGGCACACGCAAGCTCGGGGCACATATCAGCGTGATGTCGGCGCTTGCTGCCGGTCTGTCGGCGCTGATGAACAATGTTGCTGCGCTGGCGTTGCTGATGCCTATCGATATACAGGCGGCGAAAAAGGCAAAAAGAAGTCCGGCGTTGTCGCTGATGCCGCTGTCATTTGCTTCAATCCTTGGCGGCATGATCACGCTTATCGGCACGCCACCCAATATCATCATTGCGGAATTTCGCAATGATGCACTGGGTGCACCCTTCCGGATGTTTGATTTTGCCCCGGTCGGCATTGCATGTGCGGCGGTCGGTGTTGCTTACGTGGCCCTGATAGGCTGGCGGTTGTTACCGTCCCAGCGTGGTGAACAGGACTCGGGCAAGGAGTTGTTCAAGCTGGCGGATTATATCGCTGAATTGAAGGTGCCTGAAGATGCCTCGGTGATTGGCAAGCGCGTGCGGGAACTGGATGATCTTGCGGCCAGTAGTGACGTCGAAATTATCGGGCTGATCCGCAAGGGCAGACGCATGCCCGGTCTAGCGCGGGTTGTTGAAATATCAGCTGGCGACATCCTGGTGGTGGAAGCACACCCCGACAGCATCGAGGATGCCCTGGGCGGCATGGGACTTGAATATGTGGGTACGGGTAAAGATCTGCTCAAGGATGAAGATCTGGAATTACAGGAGGTCGTGGTTCCGGAAGCTTCCAGGCTGGCCGGCCGTTCGGTCCAGTCCTTAAGACTCCTGTATCGCTACCGCGTTGCGCTGGTCGGTGTATCACGTGAGGGCAAACGTTTTAGGGAGCATCTGCGCAAGCTCACAATTCGTCCCGGGGATGTCTTGTTGTTTCTGGGTGCCGGCGAAAGGCTGACTGATGTGGTCAAGCGGCTCGGTCTGTTACCGCTCGCCGATCGTGGCCCCCGGGTGATCCAGCGCGAAAAGGCATGGATGGCCGTCGGTATATTCGCGGCCGCCATTGTTACCGCCAGCCTGGGTGTGATCTACCTGCCAATCGCACTTGGATGTGTTGCTGCGCTATATGTCCTGCTCAATATCGTACCCATTCGCGAGGTTTACAATTCCGTGGAATGGCCGGTTATCGTGCTGCTGGGTTGTATGATTCCGATCGGCAGCGCCTTGCAATCGACGGGTGGGACGGCGCTTATTGCTGACGGTATCGTCGGCCTCTCTGCAGGGTATTCGCCCGCCGTGGTACTGACAATACTCATCGTGATCACGATGACCCTGTCGGACGTCATGAACAATACTGCGACAGCGGTGATCGCCGCACCGGTCGGCCTGGAAGTTGCAACCCGGCTTGGCGTCAATGCCGATCCTTTTCTGATGGGTGTCGCCGTTGCTGCATCCTGTGCGTTCCTGACACCGATCGGACATAAGAACAACATCCTTATCATGGGCCCGGGGGGTTATCGCTTTGGTGATTACTGGCGTATGGGCTTGCCGCTGGAAATACTGATTATCGCCGTATCGGTACCGATGATCATGTGGGTATGGCCTTTTTAGACATCAGATATGTGGGAATTCGGAATTGAGGGTAAGATGCTCCCTGTCGGTCACCGGTATATTAAAGAGAAATCAATATGTCAGAAAACAGCGTAGGCGGTAGTTGCCTTTGCAATAAGGTCAGCTACGAAACTACAGGCAATATGGGGATATTCCAATATTGTCATTGTTCCCGCTGCCGGAAATTTACCGGAAGCGCACACGCGGCCAATCTGTTTGTCGCTCCCGGCGATTTCAAATGGCTAAGCGGTGAAGACAGTGTCGGACGATATGATCCGCCTGATACAAAATATTTTACAACAGCATTCTGTAAAAATTGTGGTTCATCGATGCCGTGGCTATCAAAAAGCGGCCAGGTTGTGATTATTCCGGCGGGATCACTTGATGGGGATCCCGGTATCAAACCAACTCAAAATATCTTTTGTGGTTCAAGGTCAGCCTGGTACGCGGCGGCAAGTTTGTTGCCGGAACATAAAGAGATGCCACCCAGAAAACAGGTTGGTGTGTAAATGGTCTCGCTAATCGATTTCTCATATTAATGTTTTGGAACACTGATAAATGAAAAGCGCAGATAAAAATTTGGCCATCACGGTCGCCTTGCTTTTTTTCGCAACACTTCCATCATGTGCCAAAGTTGGCAGTGAAAAGTGGTGCAAGAAAATGGAAGACAAATCGGTGGCTGACTGGACGGCCAGGGAGGCCAAGGATTACGCTAAGCATTGTGTGTTTGAGTAGGCCCTAAATGTATCAGCAGATTGTAAAATTCTGGTTCGAGGAGATCGAGACGGCGCTTTGGTGGAAAAAAGACGATACGTTTGACGCGCTTTTGATTGAACGGTTTTTTGAAATTCATGCCCGGGCTACGCGCTGTGAACTGTTTGAGTGGCGAAAAGAACCCGCAGGCAGGCTGGCTGAGATTATCGTTCTGGACCAGTTTTCACGAAATATGTTCAGGGATTCAGCACGGGCTTTTGCCAGTGACGCCTTGTCGCTTGCCTTGTCACAGGAGGCCGTTGCCTGTGGGGCGGACCAGGCCTTGACGCCGGTGCAGAGAAGTTTTTTGTATATGCCTTACATGCACAGCGAGTCGCTGAAGATTCATGAAGTTGCTGTTGAGCTATATCGCAAAAACGGAATCCAGAACAACCTGGAATTTGAGTTCAAACACAAAAAAATTATCGAGAAGTTTGGCCGTTATCCACACCGGAACAGGGTTCTCGGCAGGCAGTCGACGACAGAAGAGATCGAGTTTCTGACGCAGCCCGGCTCAAGCTTTTAGCCTGGCTTTTAAAGGTGTATTGCTAGTCATAACAACGATTATGACCTCACTTGTATCTGGTATAGTCTTCAAGCAGATGAAAAAATACACTTTTGTCGATCCTGAACTGGGCCAAATCAGCTATGTTGATGGAAAGCGCTATTTATGGCTTATATCCGTCCTGTTTCCGCTGATCCCATTAATAGGTATGGGATTGATGAACTGGAGTGGTAAACAGTGGATGTTGTGGGTACCGTTGGTTTCCCTCTATATTTTCATTCCCCTACTCGATCGCCTGTTCCCCAATGACCGTAGCAATCCGCCTGAGCAGATTGTGCCCCAGTTGGAAGCTGATGCATATTACCGGGTGCTGAACCACCTTACAGTGCCGTTGCATTTCTTTATTCTTATCGCTGGTGCCTGGTTTGTCTCTAGCAATGATCTTGGCTGGGGCGGGCTTTTGGGGCTCAGCCTGACAGTCGGGGTGATAAGTGGCTTTGGCATCAACACCGGTCATGAACTCGGACACAAGAAAAATCCTATGGATCGTCTGGCTGCCAGGCTGGTGCTGGCCGTGCCTTTTTACGGACACTTCAGCATGGAGCACAATGTCGGTCATCATACCGAGGTGGCCACGCCGGAAGATACTGCGAGCGCACGCTATGGCGAGAGTATTTACAAGTTTGTATTGCGCGAAATCCCGGGCGGCGTCCGCAGGGCCTGGAGGCTTGAGAAGCAACGCCTGCAACGTCGTGGTTTTAAAACCTGGAGTTGGCGTAACGAAATTCTGCAGTCCTACCTGGTGTCCATCCTCCTTTATGGTGGACTGATATCCACTTTCGGTTTGGTCATCGTGCCATTTCTGTTGATTCAGACGGCCTATGCCTGGTGGCAGTTAACCGGAGCCAACTACATTGAGCATTACGGATTGCTGCGCGGGAAGCTTGCCAACGGCAAATATGAGCGTTGTCGTCCACGCCATTCCTGGAACGCTAACCATGTCGCTTCCAACCTGATCACCTTCCATCTCGAACGGCACTCGGACCACCATGCCTATGCGGCCAGGCATTACCAGTCACTGCGGCATTATGATGATGTGCCACAACTTCCCAGTGGTTATTTCGGTATGTTCCTGTTGTCCTATGTGCCTGTCTTGTGGCGCAAGGTAATGGATCCGAAGGTGTTGGAGTGGGCTGACGGTGACATCAGTCGTGTCAATGTCGATCCGGCCTGGCAGCGCAGGCAGGGGTTACTCAAACTCCAGTAACAATAAGCCCCGCCGGGGATTTGATTTCCAAAAGTTTAAGGGACATCATGCCATTAAGGTTCTGGAGTAAATGCTTTTATGGACATGCTGTCTGCACTGGATGCGACATTTATTTATCTGGAGAGCGAGCACAGCCCGATGGCCATCGGCGCGGTCTACGTCATTGACGCAAGCGACACCCCGGAGCACTTTTCTTACGAATCCTGGTATTCATTAGTAGAAAGCCGCCTGAAGCTCTCGAAAGTGTTCCGTGAGCGTTTGGTGGAAGTGCCATGGGACCTGTCCTTTCCGTACTGGATCAGGGATCCCGGCTTTCAACTCGATGTCCATTTACCCCGGGTGAGCCTGCCCGGGCCGGGCGGTATGACAGAGCTGATGCAGATGGCGGCGGATACCTGGGGACAGCTACTGGACCGTCAACAGCCTTTGTGGGAGATCACCTTTGTTGAAGGGCTGGATAATATCCCCGGAATATCAAAGGGATCATATGCGCTGATTACCAAGGTGCATCATGCTGCTGTCGATGGCAAAGCCAGTAGCGAGATGATGTCTGCAATACTGGACACCACGCCTGCCATCCGGGAAGTTGAAGGTGAAGATGCCTGGGAACCGGAAGAACTCCCATCTACCTTGGGCGTCATTGGCCGTTCCTGGTCTCAGGCCGGCCATAAAGCACTCGAACTGGCAGGTTTTGTCGGCAAGGTTGCGGTGGGCGCAGCAAGCCTGCGCGGTGACAAGCGGCTGAAAAAAATTGAACCGCCGCCGAGGCTGTTGAGCGCACCTTCGACCATATTCAACCAACCGCTCTCAACGGGAAGAACGTTCTGGGGAAAGAATTTTGATTTTGAGCGTATCCGGGCCATCCGCAAAGCCGTACCCGGGGTCACCATCAACGATGTCGTACTTGCAATATGTGCCGGCGGCCTGCGCACCTACCTGGCAGGCAGGGGCGAGTTGCCGGTAAAACCATTGGTGGCGATGGCACCGATATCAGTGCGTGCAGAAGGTGACGGCAAAGGCGTTGGCAACCAGGTGTCAGCCATGCTGGTCAACCTGGCAACCGATATGGATGATGCGCTTGACCGTCTGTTGAGTATCCGGGCAAATACACAGGGGTCAAAAATTCACGCCAGTGCGCTGCCTGCCAACAAGATTACCGAGTTTCTGCCATCTGAAACCATCGCAGCCGCAGCGCGTGTTTATACACGTACACGTCTCGGCGGCCATCACCGGCCATTTTTCAACGTGACGATAACCAATGTTCCGGGCCCACCGGTTCCGCTTTATGTAGCAGGTGCGCGTATTCACAGCGCGTTTGGCATGGCACCAATTCTCGACGGGCTGGGGCTGATCCTGGTGGTCCTGAGCTATCATGGAAGGATATCGATCGGTATCAGTTCCTGCCAACAGATCGTACCGGATCCCGATAATATGGCAGAATGCATCGAGCGATCTCTTGTTGGGCTTGAACAGGCGGTCAGCCAGGCAGATCCGGCAATGCTGACAGTTGATCAGAAAACCGCGGAATCGGAGACACATGATCCATTGAAGTCGTTTCATGACGCCGGCCAGGCGCTGGATGAAGCCATTGAATCACTTGAGGACTAGATAAATAGTGCAACGGGCCAAAAGCGAAGACCTGATCGACCATTCACACCGCCCCTCCAAGCTGTTGTTGATGCTTGAGGGCAGGGCGGTATATGACGCAGTCGCCATGGTGCCGATGTTGGGGCTGAAAAAGTTTTTACCCCAGGGTGACAACCATCCGGTGCTGGTCTTCCCCGGCTTTTTTGCCAGTTCACGCTCCACCAAGCCGTTACGCCGTTTCCTGGCGGACCTGGGTTACCGCTCGCACCGGTGGAAGCTCGGTTACAACATGGGTTACAGCTATAAACTGCACTACGGCATGCGTGACCGGGTAACCGAGCTGGTTGAACGCTACGGTGAGAAAATCAGCCTGGTTGGCTGGAGCCTCGGTGGTGTATATGCGCGTGAACTCGCGCGTGAAATGCCCGATATCGTGCGCCAGGTGATTACCATGGGCAGTCCGTTTCGCGGCCATCCGAGTTCCAGTAATGTGCACAAGATTTTCAACATGTTCACCGAGGTCCCCTACGAGGAATTACCGGACTCATTCCTGCAACATATGGCGCACCCGCCACCTGTCCCTACCACTGCGCTTTATACACGTGGGGATGGTGTCGTTGCCTGGCAGTCAACCGTGGAGATTTCGGACCGCCATGATGTGGAAAATATCCACGTTGGCGGCGCCCACCTGGGACTTGGTTTTAATCCGAGGGTCCTGCTGGCCCTGGCTGACCGCCTGGCTCAACCGGAAGGGGAGTGGCAACCGTTCAAACCACCTCTATGGATGAAACCGCTGTTCCGTAACTGGTACCCCGACTGGCTGGTGCACGGTACGGAAGATCCGCTGGAGATCAGCGGGTAACACGTCGATTTCCGGACCCCGGTCATGATCATATCCCACAAGCACAAATTTATTTTTTTAAAGACAAGCAAGACTGCCGGAACATCGATAGAAATTGCCTTGTCCGGCATTTGCGGTGCCGATGACATCATCTCACCGATATCACCGGAGGATGAAAAAACAAGGGCGGAAGCGGGATTTCGCGGACCTCAGCATCACCTCGCTTCAGCCCGGGAATACGGCATTGTGGATGTTGCCAGGTTGCTGGTAAAAGGCAGAAAAAAGAACCGCTTTTACAATCACATTTCTGCCGCAGAGGTTAAGGCACTGATTGGCGAAGACACCTGGAACAGTTATTACAAGTTTTGTTTTGAACGGAATCCATGGGATCGGGCAATCTCCCTGTATTACTTTCGTTGCAAGTCAGAGCCACGTCCGTCGATTTCAAAGTTCTTTAACTCCGGTGCGCTAAAACGGCTCAAGCAAAAAGGAATCGAACTGTATTCGATAGATGGCCAGGTTGCGGTCGACAAAGTGTGCCGTTTTGAGAGCATCGCGGAAGAACTTGAAGATATCCGGGCACGGTTGCATATACCGGAAAAACTGGAATTGCCACGTGCAAAATCCGGGTTCAGAAAAGACAAACGTAGTTACCGCGATATACTTGATACTGACCAACAGGCGCGCGTTGCAGAGTTTTTCAGTGATGAAATCAAGTTGATGGGTTACGAGTTTTAGAAAAATGACCGATAACACGAAAAATGATAAAAAACCATTGGATCGGGCAGGCCTGCTCAAACTGGCCAGTGTTGCTTCGGTAATAACTGCGAGCTTCCTGATAGTCGTCAAGCTGGCTGCCTGGTATGTGACCGGTTCCGTCAGCTTGCTTGCATCCCTGGTAGATTCGGTGATGGACAGTTTTGCGTCGCTGATCAACCTGTTTGCCATCCGTTATTCCCTGCAACCCGCTGATGAAGAGCACCGTTTCGGCCATGGCAAAGCCGAGCCCCTTGCCGGTCTGGCCCAGGCAGCATTTATTGCCGGTTCAGCCATTTTTCTGATTTTTCATGCCGTTGACCGCTTGCGTTTTGCACACCAACTGGAGCAGGTCGGCATTGGTATTGGTGTGATGGTACTCGCCATAGTCATGACCCTGATCTTGCTGGCAATTCAGCGTTATGTTATCCAGAAAACCGACTCAACCGCCATCCGCGCAGATTCGTTGCATTATGTAACCGACCTGCTGACCAATATCAGTATCTTGCTGGCCCTGTATCTTTCCACCCTCGGCTGGACCTGGGCCGATCCCGTTTTTGCCATCGGCGTCGCCATATATATATTTTACAGCGCGTTTCATATCGGTCACGATTCCTTCCAGCAACTCATGGACAGGGAATTGCCCGCTGATATTTTGCAGAAGATCCAGGCAACCGCGATGGCCCATCCGGCGGTCAAAGGTACACATGAAATGCGCACCCGCCAGTCGGGACAGACAAAATTTGTGCAATTACACCTGGTCCTGGATGAAGACATTACGCTCAAGCATGCGCACGCGATAGCCGACAAAGTAGAGGCGGAGATCAAGGCGTTTTTACCCGGTGCCGAGGTGATCATCCACCAGGATCCGTCCGATGATTCTGTTGAGGTAAAGACGACCGGTTAGATATCTCGCCTGCCTGCTTCGGTTTGTGCAAGTGGCGCCTCCAGAAATTTACCGATCTCCAGCCATGCTTCGGCGGCCTGGGGAAGCTCTGGATCAAAGATTTGCCATACGTGCACCATGCCTGCCCAGGTCTGCAATTTTACCGGCGATCCCGAGGCACAGGCCTTGTAGACGTAGCGCCGGGCATCATCCAGCAACATCTCGGCTTCACTGGCTTGTACCAGGGTTGGAGGCAGGCCGGAAAGATCCCCCAGCAATGGTGAGGCGACGGGGTTGGAGGGCCGTACCCGGTGAGCCCCGACAATCCACCAGCTTTTCATGAATTTCGGTATCTTGTTGAGAGCCCGTAAGACCGGCTTCAACATTACATCGGTGGCCTCGTTGTCGCGGATACTGGCGCCGGAGAAAGTGCTGTCGGTCAGAGGAGAAAGCGCTACTACAGCTTCGGGTGCACGCAGTCTGTTGTCCCGTATCCAGGCGACCAGGGATAATGCCAGGTTGCCTCCGGCGGAATCGCCTGCAACGAACAGTTGTGTGATTTCCCCTGGCCCTTCGGGTCCGTTCTCAAGTATCCATTGATAGGCTGCCCGGCAGTCCTCAACACAATCCATATGCTTGAATTCCGGCAGCAAGCGGTAATCGATTGCCAGTACGACACACCCCGTGATTTCCGAGAACTTACTGGTAATGGTGCGGTGGCTTTTAGCACTTCCCATGATAAAGCCCCCGCCATGGATATAGAGTACACGGCGAGTTTTATCAGCCCCCGGGGCAATTACCCACTCGGCCGGTACACCACCGGCATCGACCGGAATAAACTCACTGACATAATCACGGCCATCGCTCATGCTGTCGATGGTTGTGCGCGCTGATTGCAGCGTATTTTTACGCATGCCAAAGGAGATTTTCCGGGTGAGCTCCCTGACCGTTTCGACCACGGCCTCATGTTGTTCACCCGGGGCCTTGCGGATTTGTGAAGCTCGTCAGTGTGCCCGGGGTGGTGGGTTCGGGGTATTCGCCGGGCGCCGGCGCCACGCAGGTAAAATCGCTCGAAAGCCCAAACCATCAGCATGAGCAATACAAGGCAGGTCAACAGATACATTGCTTACTCCCGGAAACAAAGTAAAATCATCATCAGTAATTGAAAAACGCATGCAAGACCATTAATACAGATTGAGTTTAACCGGTATCAGGGGTCAATAGAATTGTCCAGCGAGCTTTTCAGAGAACCAATCTCCAAGGTTGATACCGCCTGGTTGCGGATGGAGCAACCGACCAACCTGATGATGATCAACGGGGTTTTCATGCTGGAAGCACCGTTCGAATATACGAAACTGCTTGAGACCATAGAACAGCGTTTTCTCACCTTCAGACGCTTCCGGCAAAAAGCCGTGGATGGTCCCCGCGGCGCTTACTGGGTACCCGATCGAGATTTCGACATACTTTCACATGTTCGCCGTACTGCCTTACCGGGCGCAGCGGACCAGGCTGAACTTGAAACGCTGGTATCAGAACTGGCCAGCACACCTCTGGATAAAACGCGTCCATTGTGGCAATTTCATGTAGTTGAAAATTACGTCGACGGACCGGTACTTATTATCCGGATTCACCACTGTATAGCCGATGGTATAGCGCTGGTGCAGGTGTTCCTGTCGTTGACCGATCCAACACCCGAAAGCCGCCCATCCGCACGCAAACCGGAAACCTGGAAAAAACGGCGTGCGGACGAGGCAATGGTGTTCCAACGCCTGCTCGATCCAGCGCTTGAGGGACTGGATTTCGCCAAACACCTTGGTCAGCGATTGATCAAGGAGGGCAACAAGATGCTGCAGAACCCTGCCGTTGCCGGCAACTATGCGGCGGAGGCGGGTGAAATTGTCCGCGAACTGGCGCATTCGCTGACCCTTGCAGATGACCCGGTGACCCGTTTCAAGGGGCGTCTCGGAACCCGCAAGCAGGTCGCCTGGGCCGATCCGTTACCACTGGACGAGGTAAAGGCGGTGAGTAAAGCCTTTGGCTGCACGGTCAATGATGTGCTCATCGCCGCAGTAACGGGTGCACTCAGACAATACATGATCGCTGCCGGGGACAAGCCCGAAAATCTGCAGGATATCCGTGTTACGGTACCGGTTAACCTACGCCCACTGGAGCATGCGCTGGACCTGGGTAACCACTTTGGTCTTGTATTTTTATCACTGCCCTTGAGTGCAGATAGCCCACTGGAACGTTTGTATGCCGTCAATGAGCGTATGAACGAACTTAAGTCATCAAAACAGGCAACCGTCACACTGGGGTTCCTCGCGGCACTCGGTATGGGGCCTTCGGCAGTACAAAAACCGGTATTGGAAATGCTCAGCCAAAAAGCCACGGCAGTGCTGACCAATGTTCCTGGCCCACAACAACCGCTTTACCTGGCGGGTTCCAGAATGAAGGAAATGATGTTCTGGGTACCGCAAAATGGCAATATCGGCCTGGGGATCAGCATACTCAGTTACGATGGTAAGGTATTTTTCGGCCTGATCAGTGACCGCCGCCTGGTGGCAGAGCCATCCGAAATCATTTCGCGATTCAGAAAGGAGTTTGAAAAACTCCTGTACCTGGGCCTGATGTTACCGCTCGACGGACGGCCCAGCGTGGCAACTGCTGAGAACCTGTTGGAGTATTCGTTAAAACCCAACTAGTCAGGGCCTACTCCATTTCCGCCAGCGCCGCTTCGATATCCAGTTTGGCCATGGCATCCACCGGCTGAATTTCAGTGGCTTTGATATACAAATCTGTGACCTCATCGAGCCTGTCATCCCCAAATAACAGGTAAAGCCCGTTGCCGTATTCGATATGCACAATCGGTGCATCGGGAGCCAGTTCCAGCGCACGTTCAAAGTGTTCCAGTGCTTTTACCGCAGTCGCACCATAGGTCAGCTTGCCGAGCATTTTTCCGACCTTGTCGATGACTTCTGCATAGTACGCGCCAAGCGCGATATTGGCATCCGCGTGCTCCGGTTGCAGGTACAGGGCATTCTCAAGGCTGGATTGGATTTTCCCGCCGATTCCCTGGCTCAAGGCCTTGACGATGGAAATACTCTGGCTGTAACGGCCGAGATTGAAAGCATGGAAATAATGGCTGTTCGGGTCGTCCGGTAGTACCTCTATGGCAGCCTCGGCACGTTCAACCGCGGACAGGAAGCAGGCGCGTGGAGGGTCCTCGTCGGGTTCCAGGTAGGTGGCATAGATTCCTGCGGCCTTGTTGGCCGGGGCGTGTGCCAATTGGCCGCATTGGCTGGCTAACACGGTTGCCTGTTGAAAGTCACCGGAGTGATAACAGCGCCATGCATCCTGGATGGTATTTGCCAATGCTGAAAAGTCACCATCAAAGGGCTCCGGCGCTGCACCAGGTGCTTCAGTCAGGGTTTGCTGCACCCAGTCGGCATCCGGGAATTCGACGCAGTCACCACTGTGAAGGTCGGGCCATGAGTCAAGCAGACTGTCGCCTGCAAACATAAAAGCAGAGGCATCGTGGGGAAATTTGATCCATTCAGACATAGGCTTCGTCACCGTGTGTTTTCTAGTGTGTTTACTCTAAATATTAAGCCTAACATTTGACCATCATTTATCAATCCTCACTGGAGCAAGGAGTTCGAGATGGCTAACAAGACATTGAAAAAGAAAGTACAGGCGAAACCCGCAGCAAGCAAGTTTGCATCACCTGTTGTTGATTCGGTTCGTGAGCTGCTGTTTGCAGGCCTGGGTGCGTTTTCAGTTGTACAGCAGGAAAGCGGTAAATTGATCGACCAGGGCAACAAGCTTTTTGAAAAGCTGGTATCCGAGGGGACGAAGCTGGAGAAAAAAACCCTTGATGTGGCAGAAACTGCTGTCGATGACATTAAGGATGAAGTGGAATCACAGTTTGATATCGCGCGGCAGCAGATTGTTGATAACTGGGATGGCCTTGGCAATATCTTTGATGAACGCGTTTCAGGAACCCTGGATCGCCTTGGCATTCCAACCACAAAGGAATTGAGCAAACTCACGGGTCAGGTTCAAAAAATGTCCCGCCAGGCGGTAAGTAACTGGAAGGAACTCGAGGCCGCATTTGAAGAACGTGTTTCAGGCGCCCTGAAGAACCTGCATGTTCCGGATGCTGACGATATCAGCCAGCTGTCCGAAAAAATGCAAAAGATATCCAGCGAAGCAGCAGCAAACCTGGGAATCTTGTCTGAAAATGTTCAGAAAATTTCCAGTGATACAGCGGCAAACCTGGGCAAACTGGAAAAAGAGCTTGAAGCACGTGTTTCAGGTGCAATCGGTGATCTTGAAGCTGCTACTGCAAAAGAAATCAAGATACTGAACGCTGGTGTAAAAGACATATCCGACCAGGTTTCTGAGAACTGGGACAAGCTGGAAACGGTTGTTGAGGGACGTGTAACCGAGATACTGGGCGGTCTTGGAGTTGCGAACAGCGATGACCTCGGCAAGCTCTCTGCCGAACTGAAAAAGCTCACCAGGCAGGTAGCCGCAATGGAGAAAAAGTTGGAGGCGGGTACAAAGACGGCCCCGCGTAAAGCTGCGGTCAAGAAGCCGGCATCGAAGGCCGTGACTAAAAATCTTTAGGGTGTTTGCTCTAATTTTTAGACCTAACATGTAAACATCATTCATAAATATTCAGATGAGAAAGGAGTTTGAGATGGCTAAGAAGACATTGAAAAAGAAGGTTATGAAAAAGAAAGTACAGGCTAAACCTGCAGCAGGTAGCTTCGCGGCACCTGTTGTTGATTCAGCACGTGAAATTTGGCTCGCTGGCCTGGGTGCATTTTCCGTTGCACAGGCTGAGAGCGGCAAGATGATCGAGCAGGGCAACAAGCTGTTCGAGAAGCTGGTTTCAGAAGGCGTGAAGCTGGAGAAAAAGACCCGCAACGTGGCTGAAACCGCAGTTGGTGATATCAAGGGTGAAGTCGAATCAAAGGTTGGTGCAGTACGTAAGCAGGCCGTTGATAACTGGGACAAGCTTGAAAGTATCTTTGAGAACCGCGTCGCGCGGGTACTGGGTCAGCTCGGAGTTCCGACCGCTGAGGAAGTAAACAAGCTGTCTGAACGCGTACAGACCCTGTCACGCAAGGTTTCCGCGATCAGCAAACCTGCCAAGGTTGCCAAACCGCGTAAGGCTGCTGCCAAAAAGCCAGTTGCCAAAGCAGCGAAATAGTTAGACCCCCTCCCATTATGGGAACTTGAGGCCGGCAAAATTGCCGGCCTTTTTTTATGTACAGGATGTACGGTATGCCGCGGGCGCAGGGAGGAGGTGAGACCGGGAACCGGTCGAGAAGCTGGCCTGGGCCATGCGCAGGAGCGGCGCGTGTCAGGATTGCACGGCTTATACCTAAACCTGCCTATACGTATGCGCCAGCGCCTCAACCTCGCTGGCCTCCGGTTCACGCAGGTAAGGGATAATCAGGTGCAATACCCGTGCCACTGACTCCGAAAGCACCCTACCATCCGCAAGCCCGGGATCACCTCGAACTTCCGCAAAAGATATCCAGTAGGTCATCAACAGCAGCATGTTATCGGCCAGCACCGCGCTATCGTGTGCACCAATTTGCATAATGCCATTTTTCTGCAAACCTGAGATCAGGGCCAGCAAGGTCGCATGTTGCCTGGCCAGCAGACCATTGAACGCCCGCTGGAGATTTTTAATTCGGGAATAAAGGTCGGTGAGATCGCGAAACAGGAAACGGAAACGCCCCATGGCTTCAAAAATGAGGTGCAGACGCAACCACAGGTCTTCTGCTTCCAGTGTGCCATCCTCTGCTATTTCCAGCAATGGTTGGACCAGCAGCAAATACCGCTTGAAAAGTTCCAGTGCAATATCGTCTTTACTACGGAAGTGGTAATAGAGGTTGCCCGGACTGATGTCCGCCTCGTCGGCAATATGGTTGGTACTGACGTTGGGTTCGCCGAACTCGTTGAACAGCGCCAGGCTGGTAACAAGAATCAGTTCCCGTGTATTGCGGCGTGTCATATTCTGATACCCCGTTTTATTCAGTCGTTTACATCCCCGCCGAGTTTGGATACAAGATCAATGTACTGGTTTCTGGCGTCATCCTGCGAAAGCCCTTTGCAGCGTTCCCAGGCTTCATATTTTGCGACAGCCACGAAGTCAAAAAAACCGGGTTTATCGCCTGATACATCGCCGGTCGAGCCCTGTTTGAATAATGCATAAAGCTGCAGCAGGGTATTATCATCCGGCCGCGTTGGCAGCGATTTGGCCGCGACGGCAGCCTGTTCGAACCGTGAATTGATCTCAGTCATCCGGAAAATCTCCATGGTGGTTCATACTGATTGTTACATGCGGATTGTAACAGCATGGCAACGGTTTATTGTTCTGATAAGATTGCATGGCTTGCCTACATATTGCACGAAGGGTTGGGAGGACTCACATGAACTACTTTATTACCGGTGGAACCGGCTTTATCGGTCATAACCTGATTGGTGAACTGCTGCAGAAAAAGAAAAAAGCCATTCTGTATGTTTTGGTCCGTAAGGGTTCAAAGACCAAATTCGAGGCCCAGAAAAAAGAATGGGGCAATGCTGCCAGGCGCGTTATTCCGGTTACCGGTGACCTGACCCGGTCGATGCTGGGCATACCCGCAAAAAAGAGACGCGAACTGGAGGGCAAGATAGATCACGTATTCCATCTCGCGGCTGTTTATGACCTGATGGCGGATGCCGAAAGCCAGGTTCGGGTCAACGTGGATGGAACGCAAAACGCGGTCAAGTTTGCGGAAAACATCAAGGCAAAACGTTTTCATCATATGAGTTCAATTGCTGCCGCCGGAATGTACCCGGGTATCTTCCGTGAAGATATGTTCGAAGAGGCACACGGGCTGGATAACGCCTATTTCCGCACCAAGCATGATTCCGAAGGCGTGGTCAGACGCGAATGTCATGTGCCCTGGCGTATTTACCGGCCGGGTATCGTTGTTGGTCACTCGGAAACCGGCGTCATTGACAAGATCGACGGTCCGTATTACTTTTTCAAGCTGATCCAGAAAATGCGCAAGATGATGCCAGCCTGGATGCCGACACTTGGCATTGAAGGCGGGCGTATCAATATCGTGCCGGTGGACTATGTCGTCAGCGCGATGCTACACATTGCCCACAAACCCAAACTTGATGGCATGTGTTTCCACCTGACCGATCCCAAGCCCAAGCGTATCGGTGAAGTGTTGAATATGTTCGCCAAGGCGGCCCACGCCCCGCAAATGACCATGCGCATCGATGCGCGGATATTCAATTACATCCCTTCTGCGATCAAGCAGGGCCTGCGGATGCTGCCGCCGATAAGGCGGATATCCAACCAGATCTTCCATGACCTGGGCTTGCCGCCGGATATGATGAAATTTGTCAATTACCCGACCAAATTCGATAGCCGTGAGACCGAGCGGGCACTCAAGGGCAGCGGCATCATACTGCCCCGGTTGGACGATTATGCCTGGCGATTGTGGGATTACTGGGAGAGAAATCTCGACCCCGACCTGTTTATCGATCGCAGCCTGCGTGGCCATGTACGTGGCAAGGTGGTTGTCGTTACCGGGGCGTCCTCGGGGATTGGACATGCGACGGCTGTAATGATGGCAAGGGCCGGGGCAAAAGTCATACTGGTTGCCCGGGGTGTGGAAAAGCTGGCGGAATCGCTCGATGAAATCGAGACCATGGGTGGCAAGGCATGGAGTTATCCCTGTGATGTTACCGATCTTGATGCCTGTGATGCCCTGATCGACCAGATAATCGAGGATCATGGTGCAATAGATATACTGGTCAATAACGCCGGACGTTCCATTCGGCGTGCGATTGCACTCTCCTGTGACCGTTTCCACGATTTTGAACGCACCATGCAACTGAATTACTTTGGCAGTCTGCGTCTTATCTTGCGGGCCTTGCCGGGAATGTCGGCGCGCCGGAAAGGCCAGGTCATCAATATATCTTCCATAGGTGTACTGACTAATTCACCGCGTTTTTCGGCCTATGTGGCATCCAAAGCAGCATTGGACGCGTTCTCACGTTGCGCTTCCGCCGAGTATAGCGATACCGGTATTACCTTTACCACGATCAACATGCCACTGGTGCGCACACCCATGATTGCCCCGACCAAGATGTACGACAATGTGCCGACTATCACACCGGATGAGGCTGCTGAGTTCGTCAAGCAGGCGGTCATTTACAAGCCGCAGAGAATTGCCACCCGGCTGGGCATTTTTGCACAGATGCTGCACGCGGTAGCGCCAAAGATTGCGGAAATCGTTATGAACAGTGCATTCCGCATGTTCGGGGATTCATCTGCCGCCCGAGGTATAACCGAGGACCAGCAACAGGCATCGCAGGAACAGATCGCCTTTGCCAGTCTGATGCGGGGTATTCACTGGTAAATTGTGGCACCTGCCCGGTTTCGGGCAGGTGTTTTTCTCACAATGGCATTATTACCGGGAATACAGTGCTTTTCGAATACGGGCGGCTAAGGCTGTAGCTTCTTTTTTTACACGTTCGGTCTCGATTGTCAGGATATTTTTATCCTTCATCAATACCTTTCCGTCTACCACCACAGTTATTACATCCTGCTCGTCAGCGACGTATACAAGATGTGATATCACGTTGTAGGTGGGAACAAAGTGCACATCATCGAATGACACCTGGATAATGTCAGCGCGTTTGCCGACAGCCAAAGAGCCGATGCTGTCACCCAGGCCAATCGCTTCGGCACCACCGCGCGTGGCCATGGTGAGTACGGTATTGGCCGGCATGATTTCCGGGTCCATCTGGTCCACTTTTTGCAGCAGGGCAGCGAGGCGTATTTCCTCCCACATATCCAGGTCATTATTGCTGGCAGCACCGTCGGTTCCCAGGCCGACATGGACACCGGCCTGCAACATTTTTGTCACCGGTGCTATGCCGGCAGCAGTTTTCATATTCGAGGTCGGATTGTGGATAACGCCAACATTTTTCCCGGCCAGGATGGTTATTTCGGCATCCGTTGGCCACACGACATGTGCGCCGATCGTGGGCGCGTCAAAAAAATCAATGGAGTCGAATAATTCGATACTGGTCATGCCATAATTTGCTTTCGACTGTTGCACCTCGTACGGGGATTCGGACATATGGATGTTTATGGCCACACCGGTATTGATGGCCGCATCACGAACCGCACGTAACTGGTCGGCATTCAGCGTGTAATTTGCATGTGGACCGAATATGGGTGTTATACGTGAATTTTTACCTTTCCAGCGTTCAATGAAGGCCAGGCCTTTGTTTATGGAGTCGGCCGCATTCTCCGCGTCCGGGCTGCGTTGGTCGATGACGGTGGCAGATATCAAGGCCCGCATTCCACAGGAATCGACAACCTCAGCGCTGACATCGGGGAAGTAGTACATATCCACGAAGGTGGTCGTACCGCCGCGAATCATTTCCCAACAAGCCAGTTCGGTACCAATACGTACGAATTCGGCATCCACAAATTCGACCTCTGCGGGAAAATGTAATTGTTCAGCCAATCCAATAGCGCCAGGTCCTCTGCGACCCGCGTAGCAGCGTCATCGCCGCGTGCGAGTGCCCGTTATCAGACCGGCATCACGATTCGATTGTCACCCTGGAGTGTGTTTGCTGATTGATACTCAGAATAAATTTCACTGGCACTGCCAATTGCGATGATAATGCCCTTATCCACGACAACGGCTGCGTCTTTTAAAATAGTTCCATCCGCCTGGCCCAGGCCAGTCTCTCGGCCAGTTCCCGGCCTCACCTTCTCCATGCTGACAACGTAATCGCCTGCAATGATCAGGTCGACCTGCTGCCTGGAATCATGACTTTCATTTTGTGTCGTTGCGACATCCTGGGCCGGGGGGGAACAGCCCTGCAGAAATATACAGCCGAAGATAATTGGGAGTGCATATACAGCATGAGCAAAATGGTTTTTTTTCATTTTAGGCACCGTGAGTGTCAGGGTGTGCAGACGGGCTTCAGACCGACTGGCGTTCGTCCAGCAATTCGTCCAGTTCGTCGAGTACATTGGACAGACCGCGTGCCACCCGCGCATGGCTGGACTGACCTTTACCGATACTTTCCTCAAGACTGCGCTCTTTGTCCTTGAGCAGGCCCATGTTCAATGACATATTGCGCTTTTCGAGTACCTGGCTCAGCTCATCATGCCGCGTCAGCAGACCCTGGCGTGTTACCTGGTAGGCATGTTCGCACAGAGCTTTGCGGTCGGCGTAGCTGAAGATATTGGTGAAGAAAATTTCCTCATCGCTGCGGTCCGGTTCCAGCAACAGCAGGTCGGCAAACGGGTGGCTGGTGTAGTATTTTCTGAAACCGGCTTCCATACGCGACTGGATCATGGCGCGAAATGTCTGTGACAATATCAGTGGCAAGCCGCCGCTTGTCAGTTTCTGATCGGAAATTTTGTCATTTGGGCCCTTGGTGCCGGCATCGAATGGAACCAGGGGATTAACGCCGATCAGCAGATCGACACCCTCGTTTAAGGCGACCGATGCATGCAGTGTCCGCCGTAATGCGCCATCGACGTAATAATGACCGTTAATTTCAACAGGCGGATAAAGCCCCGGTAATGCGGCGCTGGCCTGTACCGCACGTGAGATGGTCACATCGCGATGGCACTCGTCGCCGAACCGGACTGCTGTACCACTGTCAAGATCAACTGCAACGATATATAGCTGGCATGTAAGGTCGTTGAATTGATTGCTGTGCCCGGTGATTTTAAAGGCCTCTTCCAGAAAGTCATGAATGGTTTCATTGTCAAAGATGCCACTGGGTATAGCCTTTCCCAGTTCGCTAACCAGTTGGGAAATTACGGGCTGGCCCGGGTGGCGGATGAAGTTCAGCAATGTGTCGCGCAGGATCAAGGGCAGCCGGGCAGCCCTGTCGAAGTACTCGCGATAAGCCGGGCGCAGGAACCGCTCAGGTTCAAATTTCAAACTGGCGTATTCCTGGCTCATGAAAATCCTGCACAATTCCGCCGTTGTGATCCGGTTGGCGAGACTGGCCGCGATGAGAGCACCCGAACTGACGCCCACGTAAACATCCAGTTCATGCAGCTTCAGGCCGTCAATGCTTTCATCCAGTGCCCGCAGGGCACCCAGTTCATAGATGGCGCCAACCGGTCCTCCGCCTGCAATTGCGAGACCGGTTTTTGCTTCAGATCGTGTCTGGTTCGGGGCCAGGGCCTGGTGTATTGTGAGCATGCTTAAGGAGCCTGTTTGCAGGACTTCAATTTTAACGGCGCAGCTTGCGATTGACCACCTAATTTATAGAGATGCTGTGCGTAAGTCAGTAGGAGAAAAAAATGATCGAACTGAATGACAAGGCCCCTGGTTTCAGCCTGCAAAGTGATAGCGGTGATGATTATCGTTTGTCAGAGCATGCGGGTGAGAGAGTGTTACTGGCTTTTTATCCCGGTGACAACACACCGGTATGCACACGCCAGCTGTGTGAATACCGGGATGGCATTGAAGCGTTCGCCGACCTGGGTGTATCAGTGGTTGGTATCAGTTCCGATGATCTGGAGTCTCACCGGGATTTCAGGACCAAGCATGACCTGCCGTTTGTGCTGCTTTCCGATCTGGATCTCGAAGTGGCAAAACTATATGGCTGTAAAGGCACCTTTGGCATGAAAAGGGCGGTTTTCCTGGTCGATGAGCAGGGTATCATCCGCTATGCGCATATCGAGACGCTGGCGCTGTTCCGGCGCAGGGCGGAAGAACTGCTGGATGCCATCAAGGCGCTCGATGGGGACGGGTGACCTTGAAAAAAAACGCTGCGCATTTAAGACAGGCCCTGACCGATAGCCATACCCTTGCTGCCCGTCTTGATGAGCCCGGATTTCCGTTGGCGGAACTGGAGCTTGTGCAGAGCTGGCAACGCCAGCGCCTGGAAAAGACGTACGAGAACCTGATCGGCCAGCAGCGTTACCAGGCAGCCGGTGAGTTTTTTCTGGGCGAACTTTATGGTGGTCTGCATTTTCGCGAGCGGGACCAGGAGATGGAACGTGTTTTGCCGGTCATGGTGCGCATGTTGCGCGACGACATGATACTGGTGTTGGCCGAGGCCTTTGAGCTGCAGGCGTTGAGCCTGGATTTTGATTTGGATATGACAGCACAGTTTCAAAAGTCAGGCTGGAATGAACTGAACGCGGCCCGTTATGGTGAAATTTACCGCGCCTGCGGGCGGCTGTCCGAGCGAGAACATCAGATCAAATTGATACATCGGCTGGGTCTTGAGTTGAACGAGTTGGTCCATCATCGCCTGGTTTTATGGCTGATAAGAACACTCAGAGGGCCGGCGCGTGCGGCCGGTTTCGGCTTGCTGCAGTCATTCCTGGAAAATGGGTTGAACGCTTTTCGCATTATGGGCGATGGCACTGAGTTCATTGATACGATCGGGCATAGTGAAGGTGAAATAATGCAGCGGCTATTTGACGCTGATGAAAATTGGTTTGAATAAGTCAGCGATCTATTCGTCCCCGAAACTGCAACCAAAATGTTCTTCCAGGTAACGTACGATTTCCTGTTCGATGGGTCCTTTTAACATCATCAACAGGAAACCCAGGTGTGCCTGGATTCTGAGCTCACTGTCCAGCACGGTGATCTGACCGTGTACACCTGGCCGCTCAAAATGAATCACCTCGTCTTCCCAACCATAATCAATACCGAATT
>PVMK01143527.1_pt1 | contig 71411 bp, 64 predicted proteins | sample 1853481 | NCBI WGS metagenome assembly PVMK01 (sample SAMN08533507, study PRJNA380276) | Marine sediment metagenome, whole genome shotgun sequencing project.
TGTGGGAGGCACAGCAGCGGAGCTTTCATCTGTGCTCCAGTCCTGGTTGCCTGGAGGACCGAGTATTGTGTGGCATCCTTCGCAATAACCCTCTCCACCTTCATGGAATGCACAAGTAATTCCAGAAAGCAAAGAGGTGCTCAGTAATATGATTATTGCGACCAATGAAATTTTGAATTTTTTCATTCCAAACTCTTGATTTCAAGTCCTGCAAAACCGTGCTGAGCAATAAGCACAGAGTGTGCCAAGTGACAGCTGCTGTTTGCCACCTGGCTCAAGGCGATCAAAGGCATGGGGCAGAGGGAAATGCAGCGGGCCAAAGGCAGAGGTCGAAGGTCGGAAGTCAGAGATCAGAGGACAGGGAAGGTTTATTAGAGAATTAGAGAATTAGTCAAAGAGATCAGTTATTCACAGATTACCCTTTACCGTTTACCGTTTACTGCTTCCCGTTCACCGCTTACCTAGTAATTTTTTGAGTTGAAAAGCGGGAATATGCCACGTGGAAGCAGTCTAAAAAGCAATTATATCTGCTACGAGAAAAGGACTGATCCTTTCATTAACTTTATTTATAAACAATGATACATACAATTGATATAAGTAACATTATTTATCAACAACTCAACCATCTACCCTATTTCCCAAGCTGCATTCAAAAAAACTTGATTGTTTTTCTGATTCAGCAAACTAAATTGATTGACAATATGTAAATTATTATAGTAATTTTTCTTCGACGCTCGCAAGCGATGCCGAAAGTGCGTCACGAGCTAATGCATGCTGCATTAACGAAAACCTAATTCCTTAACCCTCATTTTCCCACGCCGGCGCACATCAGGACTGAAAGACAACTACCGATTATCTGAAAAAGATCCACGAGGAGAGGAGCGCATGAGTGGTCATAGCGAACTCTATGACAAGGTGAAAAACATGGTCGCCAAGCTTTACGTGTTGAGGGACTCCTGTACAGGCATAATTCATAGTGACAAGGCTGGTGGGAACCTCGGCTGGTTTCAGGGTGCGGAGACTATCCTGAGAGAGGCGGTGGGCGAGCTGCAAGAAGCGCTTCTTGAGCTGCCGGTGGCGACCTCAAATGCGGAAAACGAGGGAAAAGACCTGGCCAAGGTAGAGCACTTAATCAGGAAATTAGACAATTCTACCGAAACCGAATCCCAGTATTCCTAATAATTATTCGTACCCCATCCCCTTCATCTCAAACTTGCCTATGCCCTTTGCAATCGTATGATTCCCACATCTGGAGGACAGGCCAATCTGACAGGCACTATGCGGTTGGAGGTTGGAGGCACGGATCAGCAGGCAGATTGCAGGGAAGGTTGATTAGAGAATTAGAAAATTAGAAAATTAGTCAAAGAGGGCAGCGAAAAGTAGGCAGTGACGTTATCCGTTATTAGTTATTCGTTATTCGGGAGATCAGCCACTATGAGATGCCTTGATGTCTTGAACGGTTTCTACGATTTACCGCTTACTGCTATGAAGTCTTGCCGATAATTCTTTGCCAATAATATTTCAACCGGTAAGGCGCCAGGCTCATGAGCACGCAGGCCATGAAGCCTATGGGATGCTTGAGAGCCCCGGCGATATTTGCCCTTATCTCCCGCCAGAACCACCATTTAGCATTGTCTCCCAGATGATAGCGTTCGTGAACCGTCACGAACTTTTTGACACAGCTTGGCAGGTCCTCTCTAACATAGGCTATTTGTCTGGAAGGCTGGGCATAACCATATCTAGGATAAAGTTCCTCCCTGGGGAGATAGACTATTTGCGGCATAATGTTAACGGCCCAATCTAGATGGTGAGCTAGGAACTAGGCACTATTGAGATGAAATATTCATTGCTGCTCTCAACCCTCACAAAGAAAACTAAGCAGCTTTTTGCATGGATTCGGAGTGTGTCTGTTGGTCTGTAAAATTGATTCTGCCGCTGATGTGGGGTTTGATGGTGCCTCCGAGATGTTCTATGTACTTGATGACGACGTCTCTCAGGGACACAGAAGAATCATACTTATGCAGGGCGTTCAGTAACATCCTGTACCCATCACCCCCGGCAGCCAGGTATGAGTTGGTGGCAACCTTATAAGTCCTGCCTGGATTAAAGGGCTCGCCATTTATCATGATCTTTTCGCACTTCTTGGTCAGAGGATTTAAGGTAATGGACAACCCTGCTGATACCTGTGGGAAAGCTCCTTGACCGCTTGATATGGAGGCCATGTAATCAAAGAGGGCTCGGACGGTAGCACCGTCCAGGGTCAGCACAACCACCGAATTGTCAAAAGGAAGGACCTCATGCATTGAGCGCTGGGTGATTGGTCCCTTTGGGGAGGTCTGCCCGAATACCCCCCTCCGTTTTGCAGGGCAAAATCCACCCTCCCAGGTATTTTGTGTACCAGAGCATGGAGTCAGCCACCAGGTCACCCAGGGCGGTCTCCCTTTTTCTCACGTTTCTGTAAAAGAACGTTTCTTCGGCTTGCCCTACCACTTTAGAGAGAAGGGAATTCACCCTGTCAACGTACGGTTTCATTAACCTCACAAGTTCCGGATCTTCGGGGATTTCCTCGCCGATGACATGATACACCATGGCTCCATCCGGTTTTTTCTCGACTTCCTTGAGGTTGACGGGAATGGCTTCGAATTTGTAATCGATTACTCTTTTCTCCTGAATAAACAGATCAACCCTGCCGAGAACAAGTCCCCACTTCCACGCCTGTACTATGAGTGTCTTGTGACCCGATTCAGGATCTGTCATCACAATGGGGGTGTCGAGCTTTGTGTGGCTGTGTCCATCCACAATGAGATCAATGGAGCTCACCTCTGAAGCCAATCTCTTCGAGCCCAATTCAGGGGGAGTTGTATATACCCATGTGCGCCAGGGCGATTACAGCGTCCGCCTGTTTCCTCAATTCTGGAACAAGCTGTTGTGCAACCTCAACTTCGTCTTGGAAAACAAGGCCCCTGATATTCTCCGGGTGGGCAAGGAATTCAGTTTCCTTGGTGGTCAGTCCAAAGATGGCCACCTTAAAGCCGTCAAATTCCTTTATGATATAGGGGAGGGTCAATAATTCCCCTTGTTTCGTCCTGACGTTGGCGGAAAGGAAGGGAAAGTCCGCCAGTTTCATCTGTTCCTTCAACACATCCAGTGCATTATCGAACTCATGATTCCCTATTGCCATGGCGTCGTAGCCAATGTAGTTGAAGCCTTCGATATCCGGTCTCGCTTTGAAGAGGTTGGACTCGGGCCTGCCAGTATTTATATCACCCGCATCCAGCACCAGAACGTTCTTGCTCTGGCCCCTTATGCGTTTGATAATTGTTGCCCGGGCGGCAAGTCCGCCGACATCCGGTGCCGGGTCTTTGAAGAACTTTACCGGGTGCCCATGGGTATCATTGGTGTGAAGAACAACGAGGTGATGGATCTGAGCGTCGCCTTTGCTATCAGGGTGCTTGATCGGAGAGCAGGCGAGCAAAAGCCCAGCAAGGACAACCGCGCTGGTCTGAAAAAGTCTTTTTAGTTTTGCGTTCATGGACGTTCGCCTCATTGCCCCTACTGATCCTTGACTAGTAAATAGTAAACACTAAATGGTGAATGGTAAATGGTAATCAGCAAGCGAAAGCAGAAAAAGGATAGCCGATGTGTGATGTGCGAGGTGGGATATGCGCTAGAGGGCTTTCTCAAAGATCTCGAAAAAGGCTTAACGACCCAGGTAAAATCCTGTCGCCGATTTAGTGGAGGAGTCTCTTGTGAGGGGAGCCCTTATTAAATCAGAATTGTTCAGCAGGGAGACCTTGGAAGAATCGGATGTTATCAGATCTTCTCGTTTACCCGAGAAGCTCACCAGAACCATCCCGGAGAATTTCTTTCCCCGGTAGACCTCGACCCGGTAAATCCGGCCTTTTCTATCTACGGAGAATCGCTTCTTGATATCGTCCTTCCGGATGGCTATTCCAGACTCGTTGCGAGTACCTGGTTTCTTGAAGCCGATAACGTTGACCCGATAGCCTTTTTCCGGCACGACGAGAAAGGACTGTGCAACTTCCACCATGTTGCCGAAATCCACCTTCCTCTCGTCGCCGTCGACCTCTATGGTGATGGCGTTGATACTGGAGTCGTATTCGAAGTACTGGGGGTAAAGGCGTGTAACCCTGCGGTTGCCGTGAAACACCCTGTAGCTCTCGCCCGATTCCACCACGGCGACAAGAGGGCTGCTCGGTATAAAAACAATCGCCGAAGCTTTTTTCAGGGGGATGTAGCCAAGTCGTTTTCTCGCATTGGTCACGTCTAGAAAAATCTTGTTGTCGTAGAATGCCAGTTTTGCACCACTGTCAATGGCATCCCTTACACCGCGGGCGGAAAGGTTGAAAGCCCGTTCATACTCAATCCCCAGGAGATCCATGTAGGCTTCCAGTACCTGGAGGTGGTAGTAGGATCGCTTGTGGGTCGGGAAGGTCTTGCTCACCTCCACACCGAAGGCGGGTTTCCGGTTGCGGATGGCGTAATAGGTGAGCGTCCTCTCCATCTCGATGTCACCCTTCCGGGTCCTGGTGTTCTTTACATGGTAGGTGTGCTCCTCTGAAAAGAGGTAGTGGTTGACTTCCGCCACAACCTGGTTTGCGATCTCACCCAGGTTACCGAAACGTCTGGCGGGAATTTGCTTCTGGTCGATGATTATACTCTGGCCCCAGCGATTGGGGCTATGTGTCCGGTCCACGTAGGTTGGGCGGTAGAATCCACTGCCATCATGGAGGTTCAGGACCACGTCCACCTGGTCGTCGAGCAAGATCGCCTTAATTCTGGAGATGGTGTCGAACTCCGGGTCGCTGTTACCAATGGTAGCAAACTTCCGGTTTAGGTCCCCGTACACCCCCCGGCTACGTTCGATGATGCTGATGAAGTTCAAGTTGGGTACCACCCAGACGTTACCTTTCTTGATCCTGTAATGGGTAACAAGAAGCGAGGCGGCATTGAAACCTCCCGGCTCGTCACCCTGGATACCGCCGATCACCAACAGTGTATTACCCGGCCGGTCCGCTTCAAGCTTGTGAAGGCTGAAATCAATATGCCTGTTAGCAAAGGCCGGTCCGGCGAAAACAAATAGGCACCCGAAGAGTATGGTAAAAAACCTTTTCATGCCTTCGAACTCACTTTGATATGCCAGGGCTCGAAACGAACCCCCAGCATATTGTCCTCGACGTAGCGAATCTTGATATATCCGAGGTCCTTGAGCTTTCTGTATACTCTGGTAGTGGTAAAGCGTTGGCTGAAGTTGTCGGCCCCTAAGCCCACCTGCCCCACGTCAAAATCGCCGATTCCGTGATAAGAATATCCTGGCGGGGCAAGGGAGCGAGAAGCGAGGGAGAGGTTTCCTTTCTGCTTATAAGCCTTGTTCAAAAAGAGCAAGAACTGTTTGATCACACTGCGAATCCCGGAGGTCAGGATAACCTGCCTACCCAGGTCGCGTCGGACCTTCTTGTAGGTCTCCAGTGGTAGCCCTTTGTAGAGATAGTTGCCGGTGTATGGAACCTTGGCCACCTTACGTCGTTGAATGCGCTCGGTGAGATTCTGCAGGGGTTTTTCACCAAAAAAGCCGTAGTGGGCCGCATCAGAATAGAATATCATTTCGAGAAAGATGAGCTCCTCCCTGGTAAAGCGGCCGACCCTGGGATAATTGCGGGAGAACTTTATGGCGCCGTCGAAGCTTAGCAGGTAGAAATTACCATGGCCTACGGTTCGCTGTAGACGCCTGAAACGGGCCACACATGATTTCAGGAGACGAAATTGTGCCGGATCAAGGCAGACATCCTCCTGGTGATGGGCGTCGAAGTTCCGAACCTTGTAGAGATAGTCTTTGATGAAATTGTCGTAATTTCTCGGCTTGCCGGCAGGAGGAATCCTTGCGACCTGCGCTAGCACCTCGGGAGCAAAACCACCTACTATGACGACCCCTAGCGCAGCCCTCAGAAAGTCCCTTCTCTTCATAGTCATCCTACTCGAAAGGTGGTTTGGGGATGAGGCTTTTCTCAGCCTTGACTCTTTGGTGCTGCTATCTGGCAGAAATTGGAAAGTTCGTATTATACACCAATTAATCGGTTCCGGGTCAAGCAGGAAATGAGCGAGGCAAGAGGGAATAGGTAATGAGTAATGGGTCACAGGTGTAATTCAGTTACCAGGTTTCAGGTGTCCCGCCTACGCTCTGTTGAGCTACGGCGTGGCAAGCAGGTGTCAGGTTTCAGGTGTCAGGAAAGTAAAAAAAACTAAAACCTGTTGGAGCGAAGCGGAAATCCCGTCTGAAGCGAAGTGGCACCGGGTAACACTGAAATCTGAAACCTTCATCCGTCCTGAACACTGAAACCTCCTAAATCCCCCCTCCGCAAATTTCGCGAATGGTATAGTTTGGAATGTCACAGAGTTGCAAAAAAAATGTAATTGTGAAACTTATCCTCTTGACCGGAAAGCATGGGGTCGAATAGACTAAAGATGACCCCAAGAAGTTTCACTGAAGATTCTTTCGAAACGTAAACTGTTAGGGGTGCCAAAGGGAAGTCAAAAAACAACCCGGAGGCTGAGAGTCGCGCCAGCGATAACCCTTCGAACCTGGCCTGGTCAACACCAGCGTAGGGAAACAGGAAGACGTAAAGAGAGAGTCGGAAAGTGAAGGCTACTTGGGGTCACTTTTTTGCCCCCAGGAGCATGGCTCCCACCCTCCCCTAACCTACCCTAGCCCGGATATTTCATGAGTCAATTGCTGCGACCACGGATATGACCGTCCTGACGCTATGCGTCTGACTGACTTTGACCGGTTTGCTTTTGACTGAAAATTATTATATCGTGTCGACCTTGAAAGGACGAACGGTTCTCAGACTCATGGATATGGAACAATGAAGGAAATCGAAGAGAAGCCCGTTGAGCACAAATTCAGTAAGGATTTTCTTACCGGATGCCTCGCACTTATTGTTATAGGACTGATCCTATTCGTTTTAATTCCGCTGCTAATATTCGTTTTGAAACTGAGCGTCTTGGTTGCTATCCCAATAGGGCTCGTTGCAGCCTTCGTAATATTTACCGCCTTTTTTGGCCGAATTATAAATATTTTGCGACGGAAATGGTGAGAGTACTTCTAGTAAGCGGTAAACGGTGAGCAGTAAGCGATAAATCGTAAAAACCGTAAAAGTCGTTGAAATCGTAAGATCGCGGCTAAAAGCCGCTCCCACAGTAGAATCTCTGTCTTTTCATTTTTGAAATCCCAAATCCCAAGCACCAAATTACAATTAAACCTCAAATTCCAATATTCAATGACCAAAACAGATTTGAAATTTCGAATTTCGGTCATTGTGATTTATTTGTTATTTGTGATTTGTAATTTGGAATTTTCATCAACTTCCGCTTCTCCGTTTCCGTCGAATCTGCCTCCTGCCAACTGCCCCGCTACCCTAATTTCCCTCAGGAGCCACGATCTTGACCTTCATCTCCACTCTCTCATTGGGGTTGTCACTGCCGTCTCTGGGTTGAGCGACTATTTCATCCGCCACCTTCATCCCCTCGGTAACCTCGCCAAAAACAGTGTACTGACCATCCAGAAAGGCTGCCTTAGCAACGCAGATAAAAAACTGTGAGCCGGCACTGTCAGGATTAGCAGATCTCGCCATTGAGAGGGTACCCCTTTTGTGGGGAATATCACTGAACTCTGCTTCTAGCGTATACCCTGGCCCACCCGTTCCATGCTGTGACCTGTCCTCGCTTTTTGTATTCGGGTCACCCCCTTGGATGACAAATCCCGGAACGACCCTGTGAAAGGTGGTGCCATCGTAGAAGCCACTGCTGGCCAGCTCTATGAAACTGTTCACATGCTTTGGAGCAACCTCAGGGAAAAACTTCAGGGTAATTTCACCAAATTTTGTCTCTAATAGAGCCGTTGTTAGCTTCATACGTTCAATCTCCTGTTTGTTGAAGGTTTTGGATCGGCTTTTATCGAGAAAAGCTTGTGAGTTATTTACTAATAAAAACAATAATACCACTGCAAAAGCATAGCGCATGACGCCTAGCACATAGCGTTGAAAATAGTACATGATTTCTCCCCTGTGTGGACAAAAATGGTTCAAAGAAAAAAGGCTCCGGTAACGGGAGCCTTGTTTTTACAATGGAGCGGGAAACGGGATTTGAACCCGCGACTTCAACCTTGGCAAGGTTGCACTCTACCTCTGAGTTATTCCCGCCCAAGTCCTTTCTAGCTTAGCAAAGATCGGTCGATTGTCAAGACTAAACCTGCCGCCTCCGGCGGGTAGCAGTTCGTTAATTAGTCGATTAGTTGATTAGGAAATTAGTCGATTAGTCAATTAGGCAACTGGAAATTCGTAAACGGTAAATGGTCAACGGTAAGCAGTGAGCCCTTCGACCCCTTCGACAAGCTCAGAGCATGCAGGCTCAGAGCAGACAGTAGGCAGTAAGCAGTGAATAATTCAGTCATTTTACTAATTCTCTAATTACCCAATTTTCTAATTCTCTAGTTTTCTAATTCCCTAATTCTCTAATTACCTTGGTTGTCAGCTGAATCGGAGTCGTTCTCTTCGAGGACGTGCCAGAACTTGCGAAAATAATTGAATCCCGACCAGAGTGTTATGATGACAGCCAGCCATAAGAAAAACATACCAACCGCGTGGAAATTGACACCGTAGTAGTCGTAGTGCAGCAGTAAACCGAGAATCGCCACTGTCTGCAAAACCATCTTCTGTTTACCAAGATGGTCGGCAGTGATCACCTTGCCTTCTAAGCCAGCTATGGAGCGCAATCCCATGATTGCCAGTTCCCTCCCAATGATCACTAGCACCATCCACGCAGGTACCCGATCGAGAGGAATCAGCATGATCAGGGCCGCAGACACTATCAGCTTGTCGGCCAAGGGATCAAGGAACTTACCAAACGTTGTGACCAACTGGTGGCGCCGTGCAACAAAGCCATCCAGGAGATCAGAAATAGAGGCCAGGGCAAAAACCAGAGCTGCAAAGAAGCTGGTAGTTTTGTGAGGAAAGAACAAGAAGACCACGAGCAGAGGGATACACCCAATCCTGAAAAAGCTCAAGGTATTCGGGAGATTAAAGATGGTTTTTTTTCCTTTGCCAGTCATGTTTTCATCCGTATTCCGCTATGGCGCTACTGTGGGCGCGCGTGACAACATAGCCCAGTTATTGGAGTATAACATCTGGAGGCGAATAAGATGTCAGGGTTTTTTCTGCTGATTAAGGCTGAACTCGTCCCAGTACCGTAGAACCCGATCGACAAATGTTCGGGTCTCTTTATAGGGTGGAATCCTTCCGTATCTGCGCACGGTGTTCTCGCCGGCATTATACGCTGCCAGAGCCAGCGGCACATTGTTCTGAAAGTTGTTCAACTGCCTCTTCAAGTACCGCACACCTGCGTTGATATTTTCATCTGGATCAAAAGAGTCCTTGACCGCCAGATCCTTGGCAGTCTCAGGCATCAGCTGCATTAATCCCTGGGCTCCCTTTCTTGAAACCGCATGTTTATCAAAGTCAGACTCAGCCCTAATCACCGCTTTTACCAGGGTGTTGTCCACGCCGTGCTTGCGAGCGGCCCGGATTATGATCCTGTCATAACGATCGAAGTAGGCTTTGTAGTCTAGATTGGTCTCGCTAATGTAAAGACGAAATCGGTAGTGCGTTGGGACGTTGGAGAAATGAATTACTCCATCTTCATCCACATACCGGTAGATATCTGCCAGAGCCGGCTTGGCAATTGCACCGAGCAACACCAGCAGCAGAAGCCATGGTAACCAAGCCCTTCTAAACAGCCAATCCATGTAGTTTGCCATCGATCCGTCTGTCCGCTGCTAAGACCATCAGCTCTTGATCAGGTGGATTCCACCCGTTTCCAGTCGTCCAAAAATTGCTTCATACCAATGTCGGTGAGTGGATGCTTTGCAAGCTGTCCGATCACCTTGAATGGGATGGTGGCCACATCGGCCCCCATCTGGGCCGCCTCAAGCACGTGTAGAGGATTCCTGATGCTGGCTACCAGGACCTCGGTCTCGAATATGTAGTTCTGGTAGATTTCGAGAATCTGAGCTACCAGCTCCATCCCGGTCTGGGAGATATCATCCAACCGGCCAATGAAAGGGCTCACATACGTAGCGCCCGCCTTGGCTGCTAGCAGAGCCTGCAGAGGGGAAAAAACCAGAGTGACATTGGTTTTGATGGACTCTGCGGTCAACTGAAGTGTCGCTTTGAGCCCCTCGGTGATCATTGGAATTTTCACCACCACGTGATCATGAATTTTAGCAAGTTCCCTGGCCTCCTTCACCATGCCATCTGCATCGATGCTCACTACCTCAGCGCTCACCGGCCCCTGGACAACTTCACAAATCTCATGGATAAGTTTCTTGAAGTCTTCTCTATTCTGGCAGCCTTCCTTGGCCACCAGCGAGGGGTTGGTCGTCACTCCATCGATCATACCCAGTTCTTTGGCCTCCCTAATCTCATCAAGATTAGCAGTGTCAATGAAAAACTTCATTCACAACCTCCTCTTCCAGCATTACGGTTGCCCAGGTCCAAGTCCGGGCTAAGTTCCAATGCAAGTATTATTCCCCTGTAAGATCGATGTGCGATGTCTGGTGTGGGATCCTTCACTCGCCAATTTAGATCAGTGCATCTGCTTGCAAACTTGAGTAATCTCTTAATCGACGTTGTCTGAGTGTTGCAGAAGGAATTGATCCCTACAGCTCTCACTGCAGAAATGGTAGGTCTTGCCAGCTAATCGACCGTCCACTCCCTGGGCTGGGAGAATGTAGGCGCCGCACTGAGGGTCTTGGACCAACTCCGCCGTACTCTTGTTCGCAGGTACCTCCGGCCTGCTCGAAACACTCACACCTTTTAGCAAACCACCCAGTAGCTTGTAAACCACAAAGGCAAGAAAAACGAAGATAGCAAGACGTATCATCAGCTAACAACGACCTCCACCCGCTGATGACCGTCTTCCAGGTCATCCAGGAGTTCGGCAACGGTTTTTTCCAGGCAAGGATGGCGGAGGTCAGGTGCAATTTCGTTGAGGGGTTCCAAGACAAAGCGCCGCTCATGGAGGAGAGGATGGGGAACCGACAGGTCCGGCAAATCGATTATCAAGTCGTCAAAAATCAACAGGTCAAGGTCAATGGATCGCGGTCCCCATTTGAGCGTGCGAATTCTCCCAAAGGTGTTCTCGATTGCCAGCATCTGGCGTAAGAGCCAATGGGCATCTTTTGCTGTCTCCAGTAAGACAACTCCGTTAATAAAGGCAGCTTGTTCCACCAGGCCCACCGGGGTAGTCTCATAGAATGACGAGGTTTGAATCACAGCGCACGTGGGTAGAGCCGCCAGAGCTTCAACGGCATTCCGGCAACTTTCCAATCGATTTCCAAGATTTGAACCTAAGCCAATGTAAGCGTGGTGTGTTTTCATAATTGACAGCTGTCAGCCATCAGCTCTCAGCTTTCAGCAGCAAAGTGATTGCTGACGGCTGAATGCTTTTTATTTTATCCCAAGCACATGCTGCATGTCGTAGAGACCAGGGGCTTGGTTCACCACCCATATCGCCGCTTTCACCCCACCGCGGGCGAAATTATCCCGGCTATGGGCCCTGTGCGTCAGTTCAAGCCGTTCACCCACTCCAGCAAAAAGTACGGTGTGTTCTCCGACAATATCACCACCGCGAATTGTCTGAATGCCGATTTCCTCCGGTCGCCGCTCGCCTATGATTCCGTGCCGTTCGTATACGCCCACTTTCTCGAGCTCTCGTCCCAAAGCAGCCGCCAAATTCTGGGCGAGCTTAACCGCCGTTCCGCTCGGAGCATCCTTTTTGTGGTGATGGTGGGCCTCTATGATCTCGACATCAAACCCGTCACCCAGGGCCCTGGCCATATCTTCCACCACCTTGAACATCAGATTTACGCCCATGCTCATGTTGGGCGCCTGAACACACGGTATTTCAGCGGCCAACGCCCCTATGGTCTCCATCTCCTCAGCCGTGAAGCCGGTGGTGCCGATAACCATGGGTTTCTTTGCCGCCGCCGCTGTACGAAGGTGTTTCACAGATGCCTCATGGTGAGTAAAGTCAACTATCACATCCCCCGCTTCAAGAACTGAATTCAGATCGGGTGCAATCTTCATCCCCATTGACCCCAGTCCGACCACTTCACCAACGTCGGAGCCCACCGAAGTATGGTCAGCCCGCTCAAAAGCGGCGGCAAGTGAAATTCCCTCTGTGGCCGCAATGGTGTGAATTATGCGGCCACCCATTCTTCCCGCTGCTCCCGCGACTATTGCTTTTATCATTAGTTATTACCCCCCTCTCTCCGAAGAAGAACGCGGAGAAACGGTGATGCGGAGACGCGGTGATGTCGAACTGGTCTCAGCCCTAACACCGTGTCGCCGCGTCATCTCGCCGCTGTATGCTGTGCGGTCTGCCATAGGCAGACTACAATACTCCGTAGGCCTCGAGGTCTTTGCGTAGGTTGCCCAGATTGGCCTCCGACATTGGAACCAGAGGTAAACGCACTTCCGCAGAAGAGATCTTGCCCATCATCGCCAAGGCTGCCTTTACCGGCGCCGGGTTGGTCTCATAGAACATGGAATGACACAATGGAAGAAGACGATAGTAGAGCTCACGGGCCTGGTCAAAATCGCCGGCTAAAAGCAGGTTGCACAGGTCAGCCATATCTCGCGGCACAATGTTGGCCACAACACAAATGACCCCTTTTCCGCCCACAGTCATGAGCGGATAGGTAAGAAAGTCCTCACCGGAGACAACAGTGAGCTCATCACCACAGAGCCGAATGATCTCGGTGATCTGTTTCATGGAGCCGCTGGCCTCTTTGACCCCGACGATATTCTTCATCTCTGCAAGTCGAGCAAAGGTAGTCGGCTCGATGTTGCTGGCCGTTCGCCCGGGGATGTTGTAAATGATGATGGGAATATCAACCTCTTCGGCCACTTTCTTGTAGTGCTGGTATATCCCTTCCTGGGTGGGCTTGTTGTAGTACGGGCTTATCATCAACACCCCGTCTGCCCCAACCTTCTTGGCGTGAGCGGTCAGTCTTACGGCTTCTGCGGTGTTGTTGGAACCGGTCCCGGCTACGACTGGAACCCGGCCGTTCACCTGGTCCACCGTTATTTCCACCACGCGCTCGTGCTCATCGTGCGAGAGCGTGGCCGACTCGCCGGTGGTACCACAAGGCACGATACCATGGACTCCATTCTCGAGATGAAACTCGATCAACTGACGCAACCCTTCCTCGTCCACTTTCCCGTTTTTGAAGGGAGTGACAACGGCGGGCAATACTCCGGTAAACATGACAACCTCCTTCTCTATTTGTATGCTAGTTGTTAGAAAGTGGTCGTTCGGTTTCCAATTCAAGATACCGAATTTGAAATGGCAAATTTTAAGATGTATCTGGAGTCGCTGACAACTGACCTTGAAATACGGTAATTTACTCAGTCTCTTCCCAAAGCCGGCCCTGGTAAATTACCGTGGCCTCTCCTTCCATATATACCTTTTCTGGAAGTTCTCCGTCAGCATCAAAATAGATGGTAAGAGTCTCCCCGCTTCTGGTATGAACATCAACAGGTGCTTCGACTATGCCCTCGACAGCTCCAACCACAGCCACCGCTGTAGCCCCCGTTCCACAGGCGAGAGTCTCGTCTTCCACCCCCCGTTCATAGGTCCTAATGGCCATGGCCCTCTCCCCCAGCAGAGCAACGAAGTTAACATTGGTTCCTGCGGGGGCAAAGTGGGAGTGATAGCGGACCTTCCGCCCCAGGCCCACCACGTCCTGTTTTTCCAGATCCTCCGGATTGTCCAGAACAAAAATCGTATGGGGCACCCCGGTGTTAACGAAGTGGCCTGTTACCCTGCGGCCGTTCAGTTCAAGCTCCTGATTCAGCCGTAAATCGTAGGGTGCTGTCATCTGCAGTTTCACTCGGCTGCCCGAGACTTCGGCACTGATGATTCCGGCGAGGGTTCTGAAGGAAAGACTGGGACCACAAATACCGAGCATGTTGGCAAGCCTTGCCACGCAGCGCCCGCCGTTGCCACACATTTCAGCGCTGCTTCCGTCTGCGTTGAAAAAGCGCCAGCTGAAGTCCACCTCCTGGTCATTCTCAATCAGAATGAGGCCATCCGCGCCCACCGAGACCTTTCGCCGACAAAGGCTGCGGGCAAGTTCTGGAGCTGTTTCCGGTGTTATGATGTTGGTGCGGTTGTCAACGAGGATGAAGTCGTTGCCGCTGCCGCTCATCTTATAGAAGTCAATTGATGCACTCATGGAAACTCGTCAGTTGAGAAAGTCGGGTAGTCGCTCACCCCGCACCAAGTCTTCATATGTTTCCCTGGAGCGAATCACCTCGAAGGTATCGCCCCAGACCAGGACCTCCGGGGGCCTGGGCCTGGAGTTGTAGTTGGAAGACATGGTAAAACCATAGGCACCGGCACTCATTACGGCCAGTAATTCCCCCTGGTCGACTCGAGGCAGGTTGCGCTCGCGTGCGAGAAAATCTCCAGTTTCGCAGATAGGCCCTACCACATCTGCTTGAAGCTCTGGTCGTTTGTTGTCGATAACCGGCTGGACTTGGTGATACGAATCGTACAGGCTGGGGCGAATCAAGTCATTCATGCCGGCATCGACTACGACAAAGTTCTTGACCGGTCCTTCCTTGGTGTAGAGCACCCGCGTCACCAGAATCCCAGCGTTTCCCACGATAACGCGGCCTGGTTCAAAAATCAAGCCGCAATCAAGCCCATCCACCTCCTGCAGAAGCGCTCGGGCGTATTCTCTGGGATGAGGTGGGTCCTCCTCAGAGTAGGTAATGCCCAGACCACCGCCCAGATCAAGATACCTGATTTGTATGTCTTCTTTCCGAAGTGCTTCTATCAGCAGCTTCATCCGCCTGAGAGTGTCCAAAAAAGGAGACACTTCTGTAAGCTGTGAGCCAATATGGCACCCAACCCCGACTATGTCCAAGTTGGACATCTCCCTGGCTTGAGCATACATAGATTGCGCGATTTCAAGATCGATGCCGAACTTGTTCTCTTTCAAACCGGTGGAGATATACGGATGTGTATGAGCGTCCACATCCGGATTGACCCGAATAGCCATAGGGGCGCGACGATCCAGACGGGCGGCACATTCGTTCAACGCCAGCATTTCCTGGGGAGATTCGAGGTTAAACATCAGGATACCCGCCTCGAGTGCATAAATGATTTCCTCAGCGCTCTTGCCCACCCCTGAAAAAACAATCTTCTCTGGTGGCACCCCAGCCTTCAGGGCCCGGTAGAGTTCCCCGCCGGAGACGATGTCCATGCCGGACCCCAGTGATGCAAACAAACGAAGTATGGCGATGTTGGAGCAGGCTTTGACAGAGAAGCAGGTAAGATGATCAACCTCGGAGAAAGCTTCGTTGAAAGCGTTGAAGTGTCGGGTGAGAGTGGCGTGGCTGTAACAATAAAAGGGGGTCCCCACCTCCCCGGCAATAGTCTCAATGGGAACGTCTTCGCAGTGGAGTGTGCCGTTGCGATATTCGAAATGGTGCATGTTCTATCCTCTGTTTGCTATCCACGCTTAAAGATTGCGAACTGTTTGGAGTACTGGAGTGACTAAAAATTCCAAATAGCAAATCACAAATCTCAAACAAATCACAATAACCAAAATCCAAAATTCAAAACCTGTCCTTGTTATTGAATATTGGAATTTGGGATTTCATTGTAATTTGGTGCTTGTAATTTGATATTTTCAATGCTCCAGCAGACTTCCGCATGAAGGAAAGACGTCATATACCCCCTCAGGGCCCGGATTCCTTATTCCACCAACACCTTGGCCTCGTTGGAATCAGGACCGGCACGATCTCGCTTGTCGAACGGTACTACCTGGTAGTAAAACCGGCCCTTGCCCTCGATATAGGGATCTACCGCCTGGAATCGGGACTCCCCTTTTTTGACCTTGAGGCTGGTTATCAGTTCAAAATCGCGAGTACAGCCAGGACAGTCGCTTACTTCCGGCCGGGGCTTGCTGCGATAGACATTGAATCCTACGACATCTTTATCAGCCTCTCCTATCGTCCAGGTCAGCCGCACGCCACTAGCCTCAACAACCGCCCGCAAATCTTTCACCCGGGGTAGTTTCTTTTGAAGAGGCGGTTTAGGCGGTGCCTTCTTCCCACAAGCCCCAGACAGGAACCCGAGGAAAAACAAGAAAACTATTACCGCTGCCTGCGGCCATGACCCCCTCATTATCATCTATTCAGTTCTTCCTCAGCACCGCTGATGGCTTGCCGGACTTGCTGCAGCGAAGTGCCACCGACGGAATTGCGGCTGTCCACGGAATGTTTCAGGTCGAGCACCGTATAGATTTTTTCATCGATCACTTTGCTGAATCCCCTCAACTCGTCTAGAGTCAAACTCTCCAGCTCCTTGCCCTCCTCCAGACAATATCGCACTATCTTACCCACTGTTTGGTGAGCCAGCCGGAACGGCACTCCCTTCAACACCAGGTATTCCGCCACATCGGTGGCCAGTGTGTAGCCGGCAGCTGCCATCTCTTCCAGGCGCTCTTTGTTTACACTTACGTGTTCCCAGAGTTTGGCCAAAATTCTCAGGCTCTGCCGTACGGTATCGACGGTGTCAAAGAGCGCTTCCTTGTCCTCCTGAAGATCTCGGTTGTATGCCAGGGGCAACCCCTTCATCATGGTCAGCAAACTCATCAAGTGGCCGTACACCCTGCCGCTCTTGCCTCGAACCAGCTCAGCTACGTCCGGGTTCTTTTTCTGCGGCATAATGGACGAACCCGTACAGAAGGTCTCCGAGAGTTCCACATAACCGAACTCGATTGAACTCCAGAGAATGAGTTCTTCGCACATGCGGCTCAAATGCATCATGATGAGGGCGGCAGCAGCGGTGAATTCAATAATAAAATCCCGATCACTGACGGCATCGATACTGTTACGGCTGAGTGCCGGAAAATCGAGCAATTCAGCAGTGGTATTACGGTCGATGGGCAGAGAAGTTCCGGCAAGTGCACCGCTGCCGAGTGGAGAGATGTTGATCCGCTCCACACAGGCGGCCAGCCGCTGCCGGTCACGTCTGAACATCTCATAATAGGCCATGAGGTGATGGGAAAAGAGCACTGGCTGGGCGTGCTGCAAGTGGGTGAATCCAGCCATGATTACCCCTAGATTGGCCTTGGCCTGCGCCACCAGGTTGCTCTGCAAATCCTTCAGATCTTCCTCGGTACCCTTGACTTCGTCTCTCAGAAAGAGGCGCATATCCAGGGCGACCTGGTCATTACGACTGCGCCCGGCATGGAGCTTGCCTCCGACTTCACCCACCTTTTCCATAAGACGTTGCTCAATGGCCATGTGCACGTCTTCCTGGGTGTCGTCGAAAACGAAAGACCCATGTTCGATTTCACGCAGGATTTCGCTCAACCCCTGAATCAGGGTATCTGCCTCCTCTGCGCTGAGCAGACCCTGCTGAGCCAGCATCCGGCAGTGGGCCATGCTGCCCTCAATGTCATAGCGGTATAAGCGCTGATCGAACCGGATGGACGCAGTGAAGCTTTCAACCAACTGGTGGGTTGCTTCCCGAAACCGACCATGCCATAGCTTGCCAGCCATGTTGACTCCACTGTTTAAGTTGTACGTTAACAGTTATACGTTAACAGTTATACGTTAACAGTTATACGTTATACTTTATACGTTATACTTTAACGTAGAGCTGCTTGCTGCCTACTCTTTTTTGCCCAGTGACGCCTGGAGACGCAGCCGCAGCCCCAAAAGCTTTATGAAACCGTCCGCATCGCTCTGGTCAAAAACCCTGTCTTCCTCGAAGGTGGCATATTCGGGCTGGTAGAGGGAACGTGTAGATTTCCTGCCCGCCACCTGACAGGAACCCTTGTATAATTTCAGCCTCGCCCTACCCCACACATTTTCCTGGGCCGCATCCATGGTTTCCTGCAGCAACTTCATCTCCGGTGAAAACCAGAAGCCATTGTAGATCAGACTTGCATATCTAGGAATGAGACCGTCGCGCAGGTGCAGGACCTCTCGATCCATGGTGATAGACTCCACCGCCTGGTGCGCCATCCTCAGGATGGTCCCTCCTGGAGTTTCATAAACCCCCCTGGACTTCATTCCCACGAAACGATTTTCAACAAGATCCACCCTGCCAATTCCGTTGGCTCCTCCCAACTCGTTGAGCCGGGCAAGTAATTCGGCGCATCCCAGACGGTCACCATCCACTGCCACAGGATTGCCCTGTTCAAAGTCGATCTCAACGTAAGCGGGCTTATCCGGGGCATCTTCCGGGGCTACCGTCATCATGAACATTTCCGGGTCCGGCTCCCTCCAGGGGTCTTCTAGCACCCCTCCTTCATATGACAGATGGAGGAGATTACCGTCCATGCTGTAAGGTTTTTCCGGCGTCACCGGCACCGGGATCCCGTGGGTCCCAGCGAATTGCAGCAAGTCCTGGCGGGACTTTAACTGCCATTGCCGCCAGGGTGCGATAATCTTGAGATCTGGGTTTAACGCGGTGTAGCTGAGTTCGAACCTAACCTGGTCGTTGCCCTTGCCAGTAGCTCCATGACTCACCGCGTCAGCGCTTTCGGCGGCAGCCATAGCTACCTGCCTTTTGGCGATGAGAGGACGAGCGAGAGAGGTACCCAGAAGGTAGTGTCCCTCATAGACGGCATTGGCCCTGAAGGCTGGGAAGACATAATCCCGAACGAATTCTTCCCGCAGGTCTTCGATAATGACCTTACTGGCTCCCGTATCCAGGGCCTTTTGCCTGACGGTTTCTAGATCATCCCCCTGCCCCAAGTCGGCGGCAAAGGCAATCACCTCGCACTTGTACTCTTCCAAGAGCCATTTGAGAATGATGGAGGTGTCCAGGCCACCCGAGTAGGCTAGCACCACTTTTTTTATTTGCTCAGCCAATCCAGTTCCTCCCAGAAGATGGTTATCAGTTATTCGTTATCAGTTATTCGTTAGCCGCCCAACAGCCAGTCCAGTAAGGCACGTTGGAGGTGCAAACGGTTTTCGGCCTGGTCAAATATCGCCGAGTTCGGGCCATCCATCACTTCATCAGTGATTTCCTCGCCCCGGTGTGCTGGCAGACAGTGCATGACAATTACCTCCGACTTCGCCTCCCGCACCAGGTCTGCATTAATTTGGTAATTCTGAAAAGCCGCCAACCGCTCCTGGCGTTCCTCTTCCTGCCCCATACTGGTCCAGACGTCGGTATTGATAACGTCTGCATTTCTTACTGCCTGCACGGGATCGTGACCAAAATGAATCCGGTCTCCGGCCAATTCCTGCCCTCGTTGCAAGATCTCCTTTTTTGGCTCATACCCCGCTGGACAGGCCAGGGATAGGTGGAAGTCCAAGCGAGCAGCGGCATTGATCCACGAGTGGGCCACGTTGTTGCCGTCACCCACCCAGGCCACATGCAGTGCCCGAAGGTCGCTTTTCCTCTCTCTGATGGTCAATATATCGCCCAAAACCTGACAGGGATGATAGAGGTCGGTAAGGCCGTTAATAATGGGAATCTCAGCGTGTCTTGCCAGTTCCTGCAAATTGTCGTCATCATGGGTGCGAACAACAAGACCATCAATGTAACGGGAGAGAACCAGAGCAGTGTCCTGCAGAGACTCATCCCGAGAGAGCTGGGTTTCCTTCGAACTCATAAAAACTACCTGGCCGCCCAGTTGATACATTGCTACCTCAAAAGAGACTCTGGTGCGGGTGGATGGCTTGTCAAAAAGAAGCCCCAGGGTTTTCCCCACAAGGGTTGGTTTCAGTTCGCCCTTTTTCCACTGCTCTTTGAGGAGGGAATGCCCGCGCCAACAGAGTATCAATCTCTTCAACGCTCAGGTCCAAAATGGTTATAAGATTTTTTTTCATGGCTGCTTGTTCCAGCTCGTAAAGCGTACAGCGTCAAGCTATCCAGAGTTCTTATATCTGGGCGAAGACCGCGTCCAGGGTCTCGATCAGCCGGTCCACTTCCTCGGATGTCACTATCAATGGCGGTAGAAAACGAAGAACCTTCTCGGCAGTACAGTTGATCAGAACACCCCGCTCCTGACATTGGATTACAATCTCACCACCGGGAAAATCGAGTTCCATGCCAAGTATAAGGCCACGGCCTCGCACTTCTCGAACAAAAGAATATTTTTGGTGCAGGGAAAGCAGCTGCTCCCTAAAGTAGTCTCCCACAACCTGGACCCTGTCCAAAAAACTCTGCCGGCTGATTTGCCGGAGAACCTCAATTGCCACCGCTGTGACCAGGGGTGTACCCCCAAAAGTGCTGGCATGGCTGCCGGGAGTGAATGCTTCCGCCACCTCACTGCTGGCAAGCATGGCGCCTATTGGAACTCCATTTGCCAGGGCTTTGGCCAGAGTCATGATGTCCGGGGCCACACCCTCATGCTGGTGGGAGAAAAGTCTCCCGGTTCTCCCCATTCCCACCTGAATCTCGTCGTAGATCAGGAGCAAATCGTGCTTGGAACAGAGCTCCCGCAGACCGGCCAGGTAATTTGCCTCCGGTATGCGAACCCCGCCCTCTCCCTGAATGGGCTCCACCAGAACCGCACATATCGTTTCGTCAATAGCCTCGGCCACCGCATCCAAATCATCGAAATCCACATAGCGAAACCCATCCACCAAGGGTTCAAAGCCCTCCTGCACCTTGAGCTGCCCGGTGGCGGAGAGGGTGGCCAGGGTGCGCCCGTGAAATGAATCCTTCATGGTAATAATACCGTAGCGCCCGGGGCCATACCTCTGCCGCGAGTATTTGCGCGCCAGCTTGATGGCTGCTTCGTTGGCCTCGGCCCCGCTGTTGCCGAAAAAAACCTTGTCGGCAAAGCAAACACTGGTTAGATCACCGGCCAATTTCGCCTGGGGCTCGGTGTAGTAGAGGTTCGAAACATGCACCAGCTGCTGAGCCTGCTCATACAAAACCCTGGCAAGCTCAGGGGGACAGTGACCCAGATTGCAAACCGCGATTCCGGCCACAAAATCCAGATACTGGCGACCTTCCTGATCCCACAGGTTGCAGCCACTGCCGCTGAGAATCGCCAGATTGAAGCGATTGTAAGTCTGGCAGATGTGAGCCCGGGACTCCTGCATGAGATCTTGTGTGTCCATGGGTTCCTTCGAATCCCGCATAACGCATGGCGTCAATTGGTCGATTGGTCGATTCGTTGATTAGGAAATTAGTCAAATAGTTAAATGGTTGAAATCCCAAATCCCAAGCACCAAATCTCAAGGTTTCAGGTGTCGGGTGTCAGGTGTCAGGGGAAAGAAACACAAAAGCTGAAACCTGAACTCTCAATTCTGGATTCTGACTCCTGGCTCCTGGCTTCTTACTCCATGCTCTATGCTCCATGCTCCATGCTAACTATCTCCGTACCAATGCCTCGATCCATAAAAATCTCGAGAAGTACGGCATGTTCTACCCTGCCGTCAATTATGTGAGCCTTGTCCACCCCTCCGTTCACAGCCTCAATGGCATAGCGTACCTTGGGAATCATGCCTCCAGTAAGGGTTCCTTCTTTAATAAGCTCGGCAGCCTGAGTTGTGTCCAAACTTGAGATGAGCTTGCCGTCAGAATCCAACACTCCCGGAACGTCGGTGAGCAAGATCAGCTTGGTTGCATTGAGGGCCGAGGCGAGCTTGCCGGCGACAAGGTCGGCATTGATGTTGTAGGTCTCGCCTTGAGCCCCCACACCGACCGGAGCGATCACTGGAATGAACCGGCTCGCCTCCAGGGTCTGAATTACTTCAGCGTGAATGGTCTCCACCTTACCTACCATTCCCAGATCGATAAGCTCCGGGGGTTTATCCCCCTCCTGATCACTATAGAGCTCTAGCTTGCTGGCCTGAATCAAACGGCCATCTTTGCCGCTGAGTCCAACGGCCTGGCCTCCGTGCTTGTTGATGAGAGCCACAATTTCCTTATTGACCTTGCCAACCAGCACCATTTCCACCACGTCCATGGTTTCCCGGTCGGTGACTCTCATGCCCTCGCGAAAGTCGGACTTCTTGCCTAGTCGCTCCAGGGTTTGCCCTATCTGCGGCCCGCCGCCATGAACCACCACCGGATTGATACCGGCGTACTTGAGCAAAACGATGTCCTGGGCGAAACTGTCCTTGAGGCGCTCGTCCACCATGGCATGGCCACCGTACTTGATGACAATGGTTCTCTGGAAAAACTCCCGCATCCAAGGCAGCGCTTCTATGAGCACATTTGCTTTTTCAATCAGTTTTTTCATGGTCTCATAAGCTTTCAGCGGTCAGCGATCAGCTTTCAGCAACAACAAAGATTTAGAAAAAAGACCCTACATTCGTCAAAAGAAGATTCATATATAATTTCTAACCTTTTCCTTATTTTGCTGATAGCTGATGGCTGAGAGCTAATCACAAAATATACCTACTGAGGTCTTCGTCCTTGACTATGTCATGAAGTTTTTCCCGGACGTACTGCCGGGTAACGGCGATTTGCTGTCCCTTCAATTGGTGCGCATTGAAGGAAACTTCATCCAGGAGCCTCTCCATCACAGTGTGCAGCCGTCTGGCGCCAATGTTCTCAGTGCGAGAGTTGACGTCGTGGGCTATCTGGGCCACTTCCTCTATGGCGTCCTGGTCGTAAACAAGTTCAATCCCCTCGGTGGCCATCAATGCTTCATACTGAATGGTTAATGCATTTTCGGGTTCCCTGAGAATACGGACAAAGTCCTCTTTGCCAAGAGGATGCAGCTCCACCCGAATCGGAAACCGTCCCTGGAGTTCAGGGATCAGATCAGAAGGTTTAGAACTGTGAAAGGCCCCGGAAGCTATGAATAGAATGTGATCGGTGCGGACCATCCCGTACTTGGTATTCACGGTGGAACCCTCGACAATGGGCAATAAATCCCGCTGTACTCCCTCCCGCGACACATCAGGTCCCCTGGTACTCTCCCGAGAAGCTATCTTGTCAATTTCATCCAGGAAGATAATGCCAGACTGTTCCACCCTTTCGATGGCCAACTTGACTACCTTGTCCATATCGATCAACCGCTGCGCTTCCTCTTGGGTAAGGATTTCCACCGCTTCCGGGAGTTTGACTTTGCGCCGTTTGGTGCGGCGAGGCATCATGTTGCTCAGCATCTCCCGGAAGTTGATGTCCATCTCTTCCAGCCCGGCACTGCTGAAGATCTCGACCATGGGGAAATTGCGATCACTGACCTCCAGATCCACATAGCGCTCGTCAAGCCTCCCTTCCCGCAACAGCCGGCGGAGTTTTTCACGCGTTCCGGAACGATCCGCTGCCTCGAGCCCCTCGAGCTCAGTGGTGGTTTCAGAGCCGATTTCTGTCTGGTACTCCTGAGCTCTTTCGCGGGGCAGCAAAATATCCAGGGTCTTCTCTTCAGCGATTTCGCCGGCCCGCACCATTACCTTTTCTTGTTCTTCCCCCCTGACCATGTTCACTGCCAGCTCGCAGAGATCACGAATCATAGATTCCACATCACGTCCTACATACCCCACCTCCGTAAACTTAGAGGCCTCAAGCTTCAAAAACGGTGAATTGGCCAAAGAAGCGAGACGGCGGGCTATTTCGGTCTTGCCCACGCCCGTGGGGCCAATCATGATTATGTTTTTCGGGGCTATCTCGTCCCTGAGATGCACGGGTACCTGTTGGCGCCGCCAGCGATTTCTGAGGGCGATGGCCACCGATCGTTTGGCGTCTTCCTGGCCAACGATATATTTGTCCAGTTCCTTAACTATTTCAGGTGGAGTCAGTGCCTTCATTGTCTTCTCTCAGTTCTTCAAAAACAAACTCATTATTGGTATATACACATAGCCCGGCAGTGATCTCCATTGCCGCCTCGGCAATCTGGCGGGCATTGAGATCAGTATGCTTTGCCAGAGCACGCGCCGCAGCCAGCGCTTTGGGACCGCCTGAGCCAATTGCCAACAGGCCATCATCCGGTTCGATCACATCACCTGTCCCGGAAATCACTAGAGAACCATCACTGTCCACTGCAACAAGTAAGGCTTCCAATCGGCGGAGCATCCTGTCGGTACGCCAATCTTTTGCAAGTTCAACAGCCGCTCGGCGCAAATTACCGCTGTACTGCTCCAGTTTGGCTTCGAACCGCTCGAACAGGGTGAAAGCATCTGCAGTGGTGCCGGCAAAGCCAGCAATCACCTTGTCATGATAAAGCCGACGAACCTTGCGCGCCTTGTGTTTCAGGATGGTATCACCCATGGTCACCTGGCCATCGCCGGCAACCACAACCTGTTTCCCTCGACGCACTACGAGTATGGTTGTACCCTTCATAATTAGTCACACCATCCAGTTATATGTTGTGTCCAAGTAGCTGATGAAATCCGAATCTCGAATTTCAGACCTCTTCTTCGTCTGCCTTCTCCTGTCGTCGTAGCCGGCTTCTGGGGTGGGCCTTATCATACTCGGCCATGAGCTTGTCTACACTGAGATGCGTGTATCGCTGAGTGGTAGACAAGCTGACGTGGCCCAACAGCTCCTGAACAGCCCGAAGGTCAGCTCCGGCATCCAGCAAATGAGTGGCAAAGCTATGCCGGAGACCGTGAGGGCTTAGTGGCCTACCCAGGTTGCATCTCTGCATATGCTTCTTCACTAGCCGCGCAACACTTCTGGAGCTGAGCCGGCCACCGCGGTTATTGAGAAAGAGTGCTCGGTTGTCTGGCCGCCCGGCCAACAACTCCCCCCTCTTTTTTAAATAGTCGAAGAGGGCGTTCTTTGCTTTATCCCCTATAGGTACTATCCTTTCCTTGTCCCCTTTACCGATTACTCGAGCAATACCGAGCTCTACATTCAAGCTGTCAAGATCCAAACCCGTGAGTTCGCTTACCCTCAGGCCACATGAGTAAAGAACTTCCAGAATAGCACGGTCACGACTCCCAAGCACGTTATCGCTATCTGGACCGTGCATAAGCTGGAAGGCTTCGTCCACTTGCAGAAAATCCGGTATCGGCTTCCCCATCTTAGGTGCGGAAACCATGTCTGCAGGATTCTGTTTGATCTCTGCCTGCCTGACTAGGTAGCCGAAAAAAGAACGGAGCGCAGACAGCTTTCGCGCCACTGAACTCTTGGCGTTTCGGCGATACAGCGAGGCGAGATAGGCGCGAATATCCAGATGGTCTACCTGTCCCGGAACCAAGGGTGTCTTATCCACTCCCCCTATTTGCTTACCCCTCTGTCCCATAAACCCCGCAAATTGCCGAAGATCGCTCTCGTAATTTCTCACTGTGTGGTCAGAATAATTTCTTTCCACCCTGAGGTAACGGAGGAAGTCCCTAAATGCTTTTTCCACCGCAGCTTTCTCCATGCAATCAACGGAAAACTTAATGTTTAGCACAGTGCCAGAAAAAGAATCAACGAAAAAGTGGTCCAGGCCTCCCACCAGTCACTCAGATGAAACACCAGGAAGGCCAAAGGGGGAGGCTGCGAAACAACGAGCACCTGAGCCTCCTGTCTTTACGCATCTCAGCTTGGCAAGGGCCAGCATGAAGATTTGGTGCATTTTCAAAGGCGACACTGCCATAAAATGGTGCGAAAATGCCACAGCGAGCGTAAACCCCAATCCGCCCTTGCGGACTGGGGTTACCGAGCTCTTTCAACAAAATTGGAACCTTCCTTACATTTCGAATCCCGCTTTAGTGTGATTCAATTGCTCGTTGTGGAGCAGCCTTCTCCTTTAGCCTGTGTCGCTTATAACATTTTTGGGGAAAGTCCTGCTAAACTTTCCCTTGACTTTGTTTTCTGCGCTGAGGTAATTTCACATGTTACATTTGTTCCAGGGTTTGCCCGGCAGGACCTGTTTGAGAATGCGGAACTAGCAACAAACGAGGCGCAATCAGACCAACAGTTAACCTGTGAATCCCCTTCCGTATTCAGAAAGCAATCCAAACGGATCGTACAGCACAATGTAGACAACAACACCAGAGAGGAGTGTTCATGAGTACAGTTATTGCCAATGTGAGAACGGTGGGAATCATCTCCCATGGAGGCGCAGGAAAAACCAGCCTGGCAGAAGCGATGCTCTTTACCACAGGTAACTCCAAGAGGCTGGGTAAAGTTGATGACGGCACTTCTATTATGGACTATGACCCCGAAGAGATTTCCAGAAAAATAACCTTAAGTTCGTCTTTCTGCACCTTCACCTGGCAGAATTCATCCATCACCATCATTGATACCCCGGGTGATTTTAACTTCCTGGTCGACACCAAGACCTGTCTCCACGGAGCGGACGGAGCTGTGGTGCTGATTGACGCCATCGACGGCGTAAAGGTGCAGACAGAGAAGGTCTGGGAATTTGCCGACGAGTTCAATCTTCCACGACTTATAGCCATCAACAAAATGGATCGCGAACGTGCTGATTTCTTCAAAGTTGTCAAAGAGATCAAAGAGATATTCGGCGACAAAGCCACCCCGGTACACCTTCCCATAGGAGCTGCCGAGACTTTCAGCGGTCTGGTAGATTTGCTCAGCGGTAAAGCGTACCAGTTTCAGGATGATGGCAGTGGCAAAATGAAGGAGATTGATGTTCCTTCTGACCTGGAAGACCTGGTGGCAAGTCAGCAAGAACAGATTATTGAGCGCATCGCCGAATCAGACGACGTGTTGTTGGAGAAATACCTGGAAGGCGAGGAACTCACCGACGTGGAACTTGTGGAAGGACTCCGCAACGGCTGCGTGGCAGGTGATATCATTCCTATCACTTGTGGTTCCGCCACCAAGAATATGGGGACACAGATGTTGCTAGACCTCATTGTCCAGTGTCTGCCGATTCCTCTGGACCGTGGTGACAAAGTGGGCGTTAACCCCAAGAATGGTGAGGAAATGGTGCGCAATCCTGAAGAGGGCGAACCGTTAAGTGCTCAGGTAATCAAGACTGTTAGCGATCCTTACGCCGGCAGACTTACTATCATGAGAATTTTTTCCGGAACCTTGACAGCCGACAGCAATTTCTACAACGCCAGCAAAGAGGCAAAAGAACGTTTCGGCACCCTCATGCTCATGCAGGGGAAAAGCCAGCAAACCATTAAAAGTGCCGGCCCAGGCGAAATTGTCGCGGTGGCCAAGTTGAAAGAGACGCTCACCGGCGATACCCTCTGCGATCCGAATAATCCGATTGTCTACCCTGTTCCCGAAACCATGAATCCCATTGTTTCAATGGCGGTGCAACCCAAGAGTAAAGGAGATGAGGACAAGATTTTCTCTTCTCTGGCTCGAATTATGGAAGAAGACCCTACCTTACAAGTACACCGCGAAAAACAGACGAGAGAAACAATCCTATCGGGAATGGGCGAAATCCACATCGAAGCTTCCATGGGCAAACTAAAAAGGAAGTTCGGCGTGGAGGTCATTCTATCACCGCCGAAGGTCCCATACCTGGAGACAATCAAGAAGACTGTGACGGGTGTTGTTTATCGGCATAAAAAACAGACTGGCGGGCGCGGCCAGTTTGCCGAGGTACATTTTGATCTCACTCCGCTTGAACGTGGCACGGGTTTTGAATTCGAAGAGGCTTTGACCGGAATGAATGTCCCCCGCAGCTTTGTTCCGGCCGTGGAAAAGGGGCTTAATGAGGCCAAGGAGATGGGTGTACGAGCGGGCTACCCGGTGGTGGATTTAAAAGTCCGTTTTTACGATGGGAAATCACATGATGTGGACTCCTCGGAAATGGCCTTCAAGATAGCCGCATCCATGTGCTTCAAGAAGGGGCTTGCGGAAGCGGAGCCTACCTTGCTGGAGCCGATCATGGAAGTGGAGGTGACTGTTCCAGATGAGCACATGGGAGATGTGATTGGTGATCTCAACTCCAGGCGAGGCAGAGTGTTGGGAATGGACTCGAAGGGGAGAAATCAAATAGTGAGAGCTCATGTGGCCATGTCTGAAGTACTCAAATATGCTCCCGATCTCCGTTCCAAAACCGGCGGCCGCGGCATGTTCACTATGAAACACTCACACTATGAGGTGGTACCGTCTCACCTTCAGGAACAACTGGTAGCAGAAGCCAAGAAAGAAAAAGAAGATTAAATCCTAACATTACATACCCAAACCGGTAAAAATCGCTGCGCTCGCGGCATAGGGTGAATACATGAGTGAGACTGGCAAGGTAAAGAAAATTGAACCCAGCCGGATCTTGAATCTGCCGCTCTCCAAGAAAATTGAACTGGCCCACATGGCCGGACGCCAGGTGCGCGCCGTTCTGATCACAGATTCAAACAAGCAAGTTCGGGAGGCGGTGCTTACCAGTCCACGAATCACCGAAGTGGAGATCGTGGCCATTGCCAAATCACGGAAGCTTGACCATGATTTGCTGCGCAGAATTGCTGCCAACGTGCAATGGTTAAAGAATTACCAAGTCCGTCGAGCTCTGGTGAACAACCCCAGAACTTCTCTTCCCGTAGCCCTTAAACTGGTTCCCACCCTTTTGGATGCCGACCTCAAGCAACTGGCCAAAAACGCGGAGGTGAGTGAAGACTTAATCGCAACGGCCGAGCGCACTGCAGCCGAGCGAGGAACCGACCGACGTGCCCCCGTAAAAACGAAAGCACCAATAGCTGAGAAAAAAGCTAAGAGCCGGTTCCAGGAGATCCAGAATCTGCCGGTTCCTGATAAAATCAAATTGGCTATGACCGGAGACAAAGAGGCGCGTTCCATTCTTATCAAGGACAGCAACAAGCAGGTTCAGGATGCGGTGCTTGATAGCCCACGGATCTCTGATATGGAGATTGTTGCTATTGCCAACTCGCGTAATGTGCCTGATGAGATGCTGCGCAAGATTGCCATCAACAGGCAATGGATGAAAAACTACCAGGTTCGTCTGGGTCTGGTGAACAATCCAAAAACCCCTCTGCCAATGGGTCTTAAGATCATCGGAACTCTGATGCTCGCCGATCTCAAGCGGTTGTCCAAGAACAAGGGCGTGTCGAACGTTCTGAGTTCGGCTGCCCAGCGTTTTGTAACGAGAAAGGGCGTTAAGTGAGAGGGAAAGCTCCGCGTTCCGTTGGATCCTAGGTACAGTGGTGGATATGAGACGGGCGGCAATACTGACAATCAGCGATCGGGGTTTCAGGGGTGAGCGCCAGGATGGAAGCGGTCCGGCCGTGCGGGAGATTCTGGACAAAGCTGGATTTTTCATAGCTCATCAGGAGGTGCTTCCAGATGAGCAACATCTCATTGAACAACGACTCCTCTACCTTACCGATGAACTTTGTCTGGATCTGGTGGTTTCTACCGGCGGCACCGGGGTCAGCCCACAGGATGTAACGCCTGATGCCACTCTTGCGGTTGTTGATCGCCAGGTGCCAGGTATAGCCGAGGCGATGAGAACCGCAAGCCTGCTCAAAACCCCCCATGCCATGCTCTCCCGGGCAGTAGCCGGAATCAGGGGGCAGACACTCATCATTAACCTCCCGGGTAGTGTCAAAGGTGCCCGGGAAAATCTGGAAGTGATACTCCCGGGCCTTCATCACGCTTTGGAAAAAATCCAGGGCGATCCCAGTGAATGCGGAGATTTATCCGAGTAGAAAGCATAACTTGGAAGGCGAAACTGGGAACTTGCCGATAAATCCGAAATAGGGCAAATGCCTAAGGTGAACTAAAATGATCTAAAATGTCTAAAGTTCTCGAAATGGTATCCCTTATCGGCCATCTGGATAGTCAAAGCTTTCCAGTATTTCCTCCAGCTGCTGGCGCATCTTTTCTGAATGACTTCCTGACCAGTAGACCTTGCCGCAATCGCAGCAACGATGAAACTGGTTCTGTGTCTGGTAAATGTAATCTGGCACCTCTGCGCGAACTTCCTCCCTGTTGACTGTGTCGAGCAGGCAGTTACAACCGAGGCATCGACTGAAGAGCTCGGCAGCGATCATGGCCAGACGCAGCCCTTGGACCACCTCACGGAGCTGTTTTTTGGGCTCATTGGCATTAACAACGAAAACTTTGCCCAGCTGCTGCCATGACCCGCCCCTGCGGCCCCTGGTCAGGAAAATCCTACCCTCTCGCAGCCGCTCCGCAATCTCTTCATCCGCGGCCTGTGGTAAATATACTACGTCATATCCGAGAACTCTTAACCACTTTGCCAGTTTTCCCAGCATGCGGTCGGCAACGAAACGCTGCATTAGAAAACCGCCTCTATTGCAAAACAGCAACGCCCAGTTCCGTAAGATTGTAAAGAATCCGGGCCCTGAAAACCCGGCTTTGAGCCGCCCCCAGAGGAGGCTTCAATGCTCTTTCCCCTCTTGCGGCAGTCTGCTGGAGTGACTAAAAATTCCAAATCACAAATATCAAATATCAAACAAATAACAATGACCAAAATTCCAAATTCCAAACCTGTTTTGGTCATTTGATATTGGAATTTGAGATTTGTTTGTAATTTGGTGCTTGGAGTTTGGGATTTCATAGACTCTATTACTTCACAATAGCTCGCACTCTTTACCGGCAATCCCGCCACGGGCGGGACTGACCTGACGCTGAGAACAAGGTTTTCGATGTAAAACAAAGGACGGGGGACTACCAGGGAACGATCTCGATTCCCTCAGGCAGAGCGAGATGAAAGACACTTGCGTCTAAATCTTCGTTGATTGCAAACTGCTGGTAGCGAATACTGAGATGGGCTTGGCCTCCCTCCATCACAATGCTTCTGGGGTAAAATGATCCATCAATAGAAACAAAGTCAGAAAATTTGGCCTCAAACTTGTCTTCATTTCCCTGCACTCGTTCAATCCTGGTCACGATCAGATCCTCACCCTCGAGCCAGATCCTTTGCTTCAGCCGGGCAGGCTTGTTTTCCAGTTGCAGCATGAAACTCTCATCGTCACTCAACCTGAAGAGTTTTGCTTGTACCTGGTGCCATGGCGGTACAATTCCCGCCAACAGCAGGAGGGCCTCCCGATCCTGCAATGGAAATTTGATGAGTCTTGCCAGAGTGCCACTTGAGGCCAAACCTTGATAGGCATGCTTTCGACCGGGCTCCCAGATTGTAAATTGGTGGCCATCGCTCACTGCGTATAGGAGGGGGTTTCCGAACAAGCCTACCACTTCCAACCGTAAAGAATCAGGAAATTCACCGAGGAGGAAGGCTTTTCCCGACCAGCGCTGTTTCCCGCCTTGCACCCGGATGGTGCCGACCGCACGGAAACTAAAAAGGTGGTTCTGTCTTTGTTCCAGTTGGGCAACAACCAAAGAAACCGGCAGATCTGCCGGTTCGTAAATGGGTATCTCCTTGGCGCAGCCGCTGAAAAAGAACAATATATAAACGTAGATTAATACCGATACCAGCCGCAGCGGCCCAGCCGCTGCTCTACTTAATCTACGCCATTTTAGCTCAGGCCCCATGGCCTTCCTGTCTAAATTCAAACCAGGCCCCGAGTTCACTGAGCCCCCTCAATGTTTGTTTTTTTCTTGCTCTCCTCGAGCTTGGATTCCAACTGCTCCGGGTTTTCATGACCGAGACGCAAGGCGCGCTCATAAGCCTCCTGCGCTTCACCCCATCTGCCAAGAGCCTGGTATGTATCTCCAAGGTGCTCAGTGATCAGCGGATCTTCTGGCAGTCGATCCAGTGCCTTCTGAATCCACACGAGCGCTTCACTGTGGCGACCCATCTTGAAATATACCCAGCCCAGACTATCGGTAATGTAGCCATCTTCCGGCTTAATCTGCAGAGCGCGTTTAACAAACTCCTCTGCCTCCTCCAATCTTATGCCCATTTCCGCTAGAGAGTAGCCCAGATAATTGAGAGCATTGGCAGCCTTGGGGTCCAAAGCGATCACTTTTTCCATCTCGACAATGCTATCTTGCCGGTCCCCCATTTTATCCAGAACGACACCGAGACGAAAATGCAGGCGTTGTTGGCCTGGAGCCATCTTCAGACCTTGTCTCAAAACCGCCTCTGCTTCATCAAAGCGCTTGAGCGTTTCATACATGTTCCCCAGGTAAAGGTAGCCGTCCTCTTCCTCAGGGTGGTTTTCTATTACTTCCTCGAGAGTAGCAATGGCCTCATCCACATCCCCTCGCTTCTCCAGAATAAGTGCACGATGGAGTCTGGCTTTCAGTCCGTAGGGGCCGGAGGCAGGAATTGCATCGAACTCGGCCAAGGCTAGCTCAAAATCCTCCTTCTCTTCGTAGGCTATTCCCAGGTAGTAACGAATCTGTTCGTTTTCGGGGTGTCCCGCCAGAAGAGTGTTGAAGACTTCTATGGCCTGGTCATATTCTTCCAGCTCCAGGTGGAGGAGGCCGACCTTACTCCGCATCTCCAAGCCCTTCTCCTCTGGATCCATTATCTTTTGAAACTCGGCCAGAGCCCCACGGTAGTCATTCTGCCTCAGGTAAAGATCGCCAAGCCTGGATCGAGCTTGCTTGTTCTCTGGATCAAACTGCAGGATTTTCTTGTATGTCCCCTCTGCATCATCATAGCGGTTTTGCAGTTCGTAGAGATAAGCCAGGTCCATGAGGGCCATCTCGAGATCAGGTCTGATTTCCAGAGCCTTTTTGTAGTATTTCTCTGCTTCATTGTATTCCTTGAGCTCCAGTTCCATCCGGGCGAGATAATAATTCGCCACAGGATTTTCAGGATCCAGATTCACGAGTTCATTCAGAACCTCACGGGCCTCCTCATATCTACTCTGGCCAGCGTAGAGAGAAGCCAGCCAGAGCCTGGCCTTTTGTTGTTTCGGCTCCAGATCGAGCACTGCCCGGTATTCGGCAATGGCTCGGTCCGTCTGTTTGAGACCGCTGTACAGTCCAGCGAGCATCATTCTCGTTTTGATTGACTGAGGATCTAGATTTCTGGCTCTCTGTGCCGCCTGGACGGCCTTTGCATTCTGGCCTTGGCGCAGGTAGAAGGTGGCTAACTCCCCAAAAAGATAGGCGGCCCCGGGGTCTGCTTCCGAGGCTATTTCAAGTTCACTCAATGCTTCTTTTACCCGGTTTTGATAAAGAAGCTGACGTGATCGGAGAAAATGGTAGTAGGCGTCAGTGCGGGAGCTCAAGTGGAGTTTTGCCCGCGCTTGCTGGGCGGCAATCTCCTCTTCCGTGGCCACCTTTCGTCCAGAAAGAGCGCAACCCCAAAGTAGTGACAACACAAGCAGAGCAATCAGTATAAGAGCAGAATGGTGTCGCATAACTAGATTTCATCTAAGTTCAGATGAATCGTCTCCCCTAGAGTTTCCAGTCCGGGTTATCTTGTTGTGAGTAAAAGCCCGAGACGAAGGATTGTTCACAATGGCAAGAGAGCCTCATGAAAAACCTGGGCTAAGTACTTTATAATGTTGAAATAACACATTTTATTGAAACAGTCAAACACTTTAATTGTCCAGAAAATCGTTGCTCGAGTTGCTCTTTTTCACTATACTGGAGTCCCGTCTCAAATCAGAAACTGCTTCTGGTCAATTGAGCCGTATTCCACTCTACGAAGCCAGCCAGATCTACATTGTGGGGCGGTGGCAGGGAGCAAATGCACCGCCAGGAAGCAATAGCAATAACGAGGCCAACCTATGAGCGGAGAACTACCTAGATTGCGGGATCGTCTGGAAGCCATCCCCATTAGACAAGGTCAGGAGGTATACGTTGCGCTTCGGGACCTGGAGGGATTGAATCCGGAGACCCTGGTCCTGAGCCCCCAGGCCTACTTTCTTGTTACCCTTATGGACGGATCCAATTCGGTGGTGGATATCCAGGCCGCCCATATGCGCAGGTTTGGTGACATGCTATTTCGTGAAAAACTCGATGGACTCATCCAGACACTGGATGATTACCTTTTTCTGGATAATGAAAACAGCCGTGCTCGCATGCGGCAACTGATCGATGAGTTTAGCAACCAATCTACCCGCCTGCCTTGCCACGCGGGAGTCAGCTATGAACAGGATCCTGAAGGTCTCCGCCTCCAGCTACAAAGCTTCTTTGACCCGGAAAACGGCGGCCCCGGCGATCCTCGGCCGGCTCAGTCAAGGAAAACGATAGCCGCTTTGATGGCTCCACATATTGACCTGCGCGCAGGTGGTCCGTGCTTTGCCTATGCCTACAAGGCCTTGGTTGAAGCGAGCCCTGTGAGTACCTGCGTTATCCTCGGTACCGGCCATGAACCGTTGGCCAACTGCTTCGCTCTGAGCCGTAAAAACTTCGAAACTCCGTTGGGCTTGGTTGCAGCGGACAACGACTTCATTGACGAATTGACCAGTCGCTGTTCTCTGGACCTTCTCGCGGACGAGTTCGCACACCGGCGTGAACACACCATTGAGTTCCAGACCCTTTTTTTGAGTCTACTTTTGCCAGATGTTCGCATTGTGCCCATCCTCTGCTCTTTTGCGGTGGAAGAACTCGAGCAGCGTAGCACTGACATTCTCACCATGGTTTACTCGCTCAGAGAAACTCTGGACTCTTACCCACACCCAGTTTGTCTGGTTAGCAGTGTGGACCTGGCCCATATCGGTCCCCGTTATGGCGATCCCTTCCGGCCCCACGCGGGAACGGTGCGGGAACACGAGGAAGCCGACCGCCAGCTCCTCGAAACCATGGCAGCCGCGGACGCTGACACCTTCGCCAACACCCTGGTGCGTGAACGCAATCGCCGCCGCATCTGCGGGCTTCCGCCCCTCTATACCATGCTCAAAACCCTGGAGAGCACGGTGGAGGGAGAACTCCTACGCTACGACTACACCGAGGTGGATGGTGAAGGTTCTTTCGTCACCTTCGGCAGCATGGCGTTTTATGAACGCACTTGATAGAAATCTACAATCTTAAATCTCTTTTTCGGCGCTGATTAGAATGGGTTTTTTGCTGGAGGTGGTCGAAGACGCTAAAGGAGACAAACTCTCGATCTTTTTCTGAGATTATGATGAAGCGAACTGCTGCCCCCCGGTGCGTGCTGTCGTCGTTGTCACAGGGGATGTTTGTTCTGACCACCTCGGCGGTAATCTCCAGAGCCGCTCTTACGGGGGGTCTAATGGTCAGAGTGACGATTTCCATCAATGACAGCTGTTGCGTAAAGCAGAGTAATGCTCCGCTGGCACTGACATTCACCGTTCTGCCCTCACAACTGTCACGATCCGTTTTTATGACAACAGGCCATGCGATTTCTGCTCGCATTTCCATACGTTTCTTCTGCTCTAGCCTGTGGTAGTACTCGTCCTTGGCAAGCAGGAGCAGAACAAGGGCAATAAATCCGCCTATTAAGATCCATCCTAAAGACATCTTTCCTTATAGTAGATCCCGGATATCACTGGGGCAGAATAGGGTGAAGGTGAAAGTGCATCTCTATTTCGAACGCAGCAGGTGCGCTCGTAACCCTTAGTCCAGGGTCTGTGCTGCACATTTCGGTGCACAATCCATACCAATAGATGCTACCGAGGAAAATGCTGCGGAGGTGTAGAGCGGGGAAAGTAGGAGTGAGCAAAAATTCCAAATAGTAAATCACAAATCACAATGACTAAGGTTGCAGTGTTCAGGTTTCAGCAGCCGTCCCTTAGACGCGATTTATAATCATTCTATTAAGAAATTGCCGGTCACTGCCGGAAAGCTGGGTGAACTGGACCCCCATTCCACGGGGCGTAACAGAGTGATCAGGCCCATGCACATTTACCCAGACTACTTCGGAATCAACCGCAAGACGACGATCTGAGTTGGGGATATTGATAACCATCTTGAAGGGTTCTTCAGGCTTCAAGGGATCTAGGCAACGGACAAACGCGCCTTCGAGACTGATATCAAGGGTTTCCGTGTTTATCACACCCTGAGCAGTCTCTAAGGTTACAGACCATTTAGCTTTGGCTCTGGGTTGTCTCCGTCTTTCCTGGTGGCTAACCATATCTCAGATCCTTATATTGCCTGCCCACATATTTGCTGTTCGGGTCAGAGTACAGCAGTAAGGGCGGGCTGGCAACAAAAAACATAAGCCCCCGGCCATTACAAAGGAGAAGGCCGGAGCAATGAATTATCAGGTATCAAGTCGTTGAGAATATGAACCGCAGAACCGCAGAATATCGAAGTGAAAAAACATTGTCTCATTTTTTTCAAAAACTTCTGCTGTTCGAAATTCCTTCCAATGTTTCCTGTCTCGACTTACTTATCCGAGCCCGCGGAGGATTTGTGCATGAGTCCCAGGCTGAGGTCTATATTGCGTTGCGCCTCCTTAAAGTTCGGATCGATCCTGAGGGCCTCGGTAAAATGAGCTACGGCCTCCTTGAGCCTTCCCTGCTCAGCCAGCGCAACCCCCAGGTTGTTGTGAGACTGCGCATCATGGGGACTGATTCGCAACACTTCCGCATAATGTTGGATGGCCTCTTGGTGTCTCCCCTGGCGATCTAGACCAACTGCCAGGTTGCGGTGTGCCTCTGCGTGGTCGGGGTTGATTTGCAGCGCCTTATTGTAATGGGAAATGGCCCCAGTCAGGTTTCCTTGCAGTGCCAGTGCATTCCCAAGATTGTTATGTGCTTCGGCAAAATTGGGGTGGATTTGCAGCGCTTTATTGTAATGGGAAACGGACCCAGTCAGGTTTCCTTGCAGTGCCAGTGCATTCCCCAGGGTGTAGTGGGCCACATAATTGTTGGTGGTTACATCGAGGGCGTGTTTGAAAAGTTTAATACTGTTTTTCCAGTGGGCAACTTGCAGCCAGCTACCTGCCATCAAAGCTAGCACCATCACAGCTGCCGAGACCGAGACCACCCACCGTCTCGAGCGCCATCCTTTCACCAGATCAGCAAAACCCCAGACCACGACAATGAACAGCCCTATGAGTGGCACATAGGTGTAGCGATCGGCCATGGCCTGCTCTCCAACCTGGACAAGGCCAATGACCGGCACAAGAGTGCCCAGATACCACAGCCACCCCACAAGTACATATCGACAGCGCTGTGCAACCAACAATGCCACAGTGGATAAAATTAGCAAGAACAATCCAGCTACCACAGGTTTCCAGATTTGTAGATCGCTAGCCGGATGTGGGTAGAATACCGCCAAATCCTGAGGCCAAATCATTTTTCCCATGTAAGCTACAACTGATACGAGACCATTTGCTATTCTTAACTTGAATGGGACTATCTCCAGGGTAGAGATGGCTCCTGCTTCTTGCTGAGCCATAACAGTGACAACACATGAGAACAATGACATCAGAAACAAAGGCGTTTTTTCCATGACCGCTTTGAGTATCGGCAACTTGTCATCACCGGAGCTCCGGAATCCAAGCGGTTGGTTCTCAACAGAACCCGTCACTGCCTGGGGTTTAAACCTGTTCAGAGGCCAGTAGTCCAGCAAGAGCAGAACAAAGGGAAGAGTCACCAGCATGGGCTTAGCCATAAGGCCAAGGGCAAAGGTGACAAGGACCAGTAAATATCTCTTTCCCCCTGGACGGTTGACATAATGGACGTAAGCCAACATCGTCAACATCCAGAAAAAAGTACTCAGCACATCTTTGCGCTCTGCCACCCAGGCAACAGACTCGACGTGGAGGGGATGGAGCGCAAACAAGGCGGCGACTAGACCGCTCCGCCAGATGGCCCCAGTCATCCACCTCAGAACCACAAACAGCAAGATCGCATTTGCCATGTGAAACAGCACGTTGGTCAGGTGGTGTCCCTCGGGATTCAACCCATAGAGCTCACAGTCCAACATATGTGAAATCCAGGTTAGAGGGTGCCAATTGCCTGTGTGGCTGGTGGTGAAAGCCCAGATTATACCTTTGCTCGTTAATCCCTTCTGCACCTGAGCATTGTCGGTTATGTAGGCATTGTCATCATAGTTGATGAACTCGTGATCTCCCACCTGCCAATATACTAAGAGCACAGCAGTAATCAGAATAAGCCAAATGCAAGCTTCACTCCGCATGATCTCAATTCCTTGCGGGTAATGGCATAGATGGTTGTGAGAACAACACTACCAGACGACAAACCTTCCAGGTCAGCCAGAGCATACATGCTAAACGGTGAACTGGTAAACTGCTTTTTACTTGTCGACTAAACCCTAACGTATGCATTTTTGGATACGATTTGTTGTTTCTTTTGGGCAGCGTTCCAATTCCCACTTTATGTCCACATCACCCCAACAACTTAATATCACAGAGAAAATACTATTTTAGGTGAATATGGCATGATTTTTCCATGTGGTTTCAATGTTCTTTTTCAAGTTTTAATGCTCTTTTTCAAATACTAGATAGAGGAGGATATGTTATGAGACGTTTGACCCTTATGCTTTTTCAACTTTTTCTCAGCATTTTTGCCGTCTACGCAGTGCTGTATGATGTTCCCAACGAGTATTTGTTTGTGCCGCTGGCCTGTTTAGTAGCCATGTTCTTCCTGGGACGGCACCCAAAAGCTGACCCAGAAAAAGGCCTTGAGAGGATTCTGGCAGATACCTAAAGTACATTTGCAGTCTCTACCCTAAACCCCCGCTGATCCTTACCGACGTGTTCAGTGGGGTTTTTTTTCTTGCCTCTTCTTTCCTTGTCTCTATAATCTTAATATACAGATACAGCTGGTGCCATTTCAGGGGTAACTCTCATGCATATGAGAAAAGTCTTGCTTTTTGTAGTCCTGACAGTACCTGCCATTATAAGTTGCGGGACTACCCACAAAGAAAACATCACTTCAAACCCATCGGGCGCAGATATTTACTGGGGGTATAACCGCACCAATTTTGTGGATACTGAGTATGTAACCCCTTTTCAAAGATCACTCTATGGTAAGGCATGGGAATCCCGCTGTTATCAAGCAAGAAAAGAAGGCTATTTGGACTCGGAGGTCATATGCAAACCAAGCGAGATGGGTGACCGTCACATCCATTTTGACCTGCGGGCTCTACCTGGCGAGAAGGTTGAAAAGGCCCAACCCGCAAAGACTTCAGAAACAGATAGAGAAATGACCGCAGAGATTAAACAGAAACAGAGCCACATTTCTGAAGACAGCCATATTCTTCTCAGCAAGGCAACCAAGGAGGAACTGCCGAGCTACAATGGACCGGCAGCCAAGTACATTGAAAAATATCTGAAAGACCATGGTCATAGTTGTTATGTAGAAATTATTCCCTCGCTCAAGAGTCGAGGCAAATTCGCTATCTTGATAAACCGATATTTTTCAGAGGATGGATTTGATAGAAATCAATTTACCGAAGTCGCAATAATAGGTGCAGCTATTTTATCGGAAAGTGTAAGCTGGGATTGTTCAGATCTATTCCTCGATTATGCTGCCTACTTCGAGATCGGTAGCAGACATATTGGCTGGGCAACAATTTCCGTTGCTGACTCGGTGCAAGCAAAAAGATTGCTCATGTCTACGAATGACGTCAATAAATTCACAGCTTACTGGAAATCAAGAATACGATATATTTCGGATACAGATCCGGAACCAATTCTGTAATCATCAACCTTACTGGTACCCCCGGCGTGACTCGAACACGCGACAACCGGATTAGGAATCCGGTGCTCTATCCGCCTGAGCTACGGGGGCACTAGAGCTGCGCTATTGTAGGAGATGGTTGAAAATAGTGGCAATGTCTTACACCAACGGCTGTTTGTTTGCAAGCAGTTTTCATTTCATTACGTACACCGCAAAGCGCTAAGCGTCATGCCTTTCTCCTTGACAGCGAAAGACCGCTTCCTTACTTTGCTTAGAAGCAGCCTGCATTTCGGGTGCAACTCGGGTGGAACATTGTCAATAGAGAGCAGCGGTTCGAGATCCTTTGATCCACCGGCAGGAAACAAGACGAAGCTCAAGGAACCATACTCGTCGACCGAGTATGAATTTTGCTAGTACAATTTGTGGTGCAATTGAGGCTACGTATTCTCTGGCTCTCAATCCTCCTTGTGTAGGTGAAGGAGTAGAAGAGTAACTCTTATGGACTTCCTTTTTTCCTTCCAATGGCAGGATGTGGTAGATATCCTGGTAATCAGCTTTCTTGTTCACAGGCTGTTTCTTCTCTTTCGTGGCACCACAGCTCTGCAAATCTTGCTGGGCGTTCTTTTTCTTTGGCTGTGTCACACCATCGCTCAGGCCAGCGGGCTCGTGCTTACCAGTTGGTTTTTCCAGGGTATCGGTGCTGTTGCTGTGCTGGTCATCGTAGTGGTTTTCAGAAACGAAATCCGCGAGGTCCTGATTCAGACCAATCCGGTCAGGTTGTTTCTGGGCCGACCATATGAACCTTGGACAGTTGACCTCCCCGAGGTTGAACGAGCCGTCTTCCAGATGGCCAAGAGTGGAACAGGCGGACTGATCGTTTTCCAGCAGCGAGACAGATTGGCCGAGCACCTAAGGGAGGGGATTTTTCTGGGCGGCAAGCTAAGCCCAGAGATTATTGCCAGCATCTTCGCAAAGCAAAGCCCAGTGCACGACGGTGCGACAATCATCCAGGGCGCCCGGATCAAGCTGGTTGGAGCTTTCCTGCCCCTGACCAAGAGAGAAGGGTTACCACAACATTTTGGTACCAGGCATCGGGCTGCAATTGGTCTCAGCGAGGTGTGTGATGCGGTGATCGTGGTGATATCCGAAGAGCGTGGAGAAGTCTCGGTGGTATACAAGGGAGAGGTGGAACTGGTTCAGGAACCGCCTCAGCTGCAAATGGCGTTGGGCAGCTTGCTTCTGGGGATCGATTCGGGGACAAAATCTCGAACCCGTACCAGAGAGTTCCTGTCCCAATTGGCTGGGCTCTTGGTTACCTTTCTACTGGTGTCAGCCTTCTGGGGGCTCTACTCTGGAAAGCAACTGTCTTTGATCAACGTCACCACTTCGGTGGATTTCCGCAACATACCAGAGAATATAGAACTCAGAAGATCTTCCTCCGAGAAAGTTGAGGTACAAATTACTGGGAAGCGAAGACTCGTCAGCGCTCTCAATACAGAACAGGTGGGAGCTTTTTTGGATCTAAGTAAGATCGATGCTGGATTGCACCGATTGGTGCTGAACGCAGACAACATAGACCTTCCCCTCGGCATGGAAGTGGTGCGTATAACCCCTGCCGCCATTAGGGTGGAAATGGAAGAGCGCATCCAAAAGGATATCGCGGTGGAACCCCAGATAGTCGGCAAACCGCCTGCCGGATACAAGATTGAAAGGGTCAGTGTCAGGCCTGGTTCTGTTAAGGTTAGCGGGCCAAAATCGACACTTGATCCCATGCTTAGTCTATCCACTGAATCCATCAGTGTAAGTGACATCCAACCCCAAGAAGGTGAGAAGGTCCTAGAGGTTCCGGTGGTGCTCTCCCCAGCTTCCCTGCGACTACTGCCGGGACAGAGTAAAAACGTCCGTGTCACTATCCTACTTATCCCCAATAAGAGTTCAAAAACATCACCCAGGACAACGTTCCCCTGAGGTCAAGAGGTGGGGCCACCTTGTCTTGCCATGGCTGAACGAACATTCGTCTGCAAATCTTACCTACCAAAATTTACTTTGACACTCTTCTTTTCGCCTGCTAATCTCTAGCGAGTCAATATGCTTTGGGGAGGTTTTATGAGACTATCGACGCGCGGCAGGTATGGTACCCGTTTGATGGTGGATTTAGCGCAACACTATGCGGATGGCCCCATCCCCCTGGCAAAGATCGCCAAACGCCAGGATCTTTCAGCCAAATATCTTGAACAGTTAATTATACTGTTGAAGGGGACCGGGCTTATCCGCAGTGCTCGAGGAAGGCATGGTGGCTACATGCTGGCAAGAAGGCCCGAGGAGATCTACTTGGGTGAAATCATTGAGGCCCTGGAAGGGAGGCTCGCCATCGTAGATTGTGTCGCTGAACCTGAGCTCTGCGATCGTTCGCCCGAGTGTCCGACGAGGGGAATCTGGGTCGGGATGACTGACATACTCAAGAAGCAGCTCTTTTCCTTGAACCTCCAGGATGTAGTTCTGAAGTCTACTCCGCTTGAGGATTTACTGGCAGATTCAGACAAATGAGAAAGGAAAAATCATGGCAAAGGTCGTCCACAGCTCACAGATCACCATTACCCGAGAGAGGGGACCCACCAGAAAAGCTGTTATCAAAGGCTTCGGCGAGCCGGTCTACTATGGTGTTCACGGCGGGATCAAAGATTTTTATAAAGTTGAGCCAGAAGAGGAGCACGCTGCCACTTTGGATCACATCGTGGGTGCTGTTGGCGGCTGAATGATGGGGACACTGGCCATGGTACTGGCCGGAAAAAAGATACGCACTTTCGAGCATTTGTATCGGGCGGAGGTAACTGGTGACATTGAAGATGTCGACGGTGTTTTAAAGGTCACGCGCATCAAGGTTCATTACTTCCTCAAAGTCCCTGAGGAAAAATGGGAAGATGCAAATGAGGCTCTAGATGCTTACCTCCGGTTGTGCCCTGCGGCTCAGAGTGTCATAGGCTGCATAGATATCAGCCATGAGCTAAGCCTGGAGAATATGCCAGAATAAAGAAGCTGTGCCCTGGGGGGAGGCCACCCACATAGAGGGCGTTTGGCGTCTTGCCTTAAGGTGGAAATCTGCTGGAGTAATGGAGCATGGCAAAATATCAAATTACAAGCACCAAATTACAAACAAATCTCAAATTCCAATATTCAATGACCAAAACAAGAAACAGGTTTGGAATTTCGAATTTTGGTCATTGTGATTTGTTTGATATTTGATATTTGTGATTTGGAATTTCTATTCCTTCAGTACTCCAAAACAGCTCGCAATCTTTAGCCGCAAAGCCATTCAACTCTGACCTGGTCCTCAGAACCCGGCTTCCTTACCTACTTGCAACCCTGAGCTGGAACACAACGGACGACTGGCATAATCAACCGTGTGGTTTGACAGCGGAGGAACTTGAATCCTCGGGGATCTGTGCAGTAAGTTCAACTTCCTCGCTGCTACGAGACATTACGATCCTGCCATTTATCTGCGCCCCCGGCTCCATTTTCAGAACCGGCGCCTGAATGGTGCCAATGATTTTGGCTGACGCGAAAACCTCCAACCTGTCGTAGCATATGATCGTGCCGACGACAATGCCAGAGACGGCAACCTCCCGTGCGCGCACCTCACCCCGAACCACAGCATCTTTGCCAAGAACAATTGTTCCATCGGAGTTCAGGCTTCCTTCGACAGCGCCCTCCACTAAGAAATTTTTACTGCACTCGAGATTGCCCTTTATGGTGGTGTTGCTGCCGACATAAGAATGGATAGTCACAGTGTAAGTCCTTTGATCAATTAGAGAATTAGTTGACTAGAGAATTAGTTGATTAGGCAATTAGGGAATTCGTTAGTTAGTCAAATAGTAAGCGGTAAACGGTAAACAATTCATCTCTTTGACTAATTTTCTAATTCTCTAATTTTCAAATTAACCAGCTGGCTATGTCAGCCATCTCTTGCGGCGTTTGTAGTGTTTTACGTCCCGGTAGGAGCGTTTCGTCCCCACTTCCGTCAAGCCAAGATAGAATCGCTTTACATCCTCGTTGTCGCGCAACCGTTCCACCGTGTCGTCCAGGACGATGCGTCCGTTCTCCATTATATAGCCGTAGTCGGAGATGGTCAGTGCCAGGCGAGCGTTCTGTTCCACCAGCAAAATCGTGGTCTGCTGCTCGTCGTTAATCTTCTTGATGATATGGAAGATTTCCCCGACCAGAAGCGGGCTCAATCCCAACGAAGGTTCGTCCAGAAGCATTAACTTGGGCTGCGCCATCAAGGCCCTGCCAATGACGAGCATCTGCTGTTCCCCGCCGCTCAGATACCCTGCCAGAGATTTACTACGTTCTTTTATCCTTGGAAAGTATGCGTAAACCAACTCCTCTAATTCCTTAATTTTCTTTCGACCAGTTTGAAGATGCGCGGCCACTATCAGGTTTTCTTCCACAGTGAGATCTTCGAATACCCTCCTTCCCTCCATGACCTGGAAAATACCGCGCCTAACAATCGCCTCGGGATCAAGGCGATGGATAGCTTCGTTCTCGAATTCTATAACACCGTCGGTGACCTCCCCTTCCTCGGTTTTGAGCAAACCGGAGATGGCTTTCAGGGTAGTCGTCTTGCCGGCTCCGTTGGCCCCCAGGAGTGAGACAATTTGTCCCTCTTTAACTTCAAGAGACATTCCTTTCAACACCAGAATGACGTCGTTGTAAATAACCTCGATATTATTTACTTTGAGTAGTGACATAGCTGATTTTAGATTTAGGAACACATGGCGCAGAGCGCCTAACGCCTGGCGTAATGACGAGACACGCCATGCGCTTTGCGCTTTGCGCCATGCGTCTTTTCATCATCATTACCAACCGAGAAAGCGGTCCTCCCTGGCCATGGACACTTTTTTGACCGGTACGAGCTTGCCCTGGCTCATCTTGTAGATGGTGGCGGACATAGTCGGCCTGTGGTCCGTCGGCGTGTAGGTAATGGGTGCCGCAAGGCCGCCCGTGTCAAAATCCTTCAAGGTTTCAAGCGCCGCTTTCAGGCCGGGGCCGTTGAGCTGGCCGGCCTTATCAGCCCTCTTGAGGCCTTCCCACATTACCATCATGGCCGTCCAGCCCTGGATATAGCGGACCGTATGGACGGCATCGGGGGAGTACTTCTTGTTAAATTCAAGTATCGGCTTCATTCCCGGCACGTCAGCGCCGTACATGGCGAGCGGCTCCATGCCGTACATTCTCTCGTTGCCGGCGTCGCCCAGGAGTTGCAGAAGGTTCTCATCGAAGCCCCAGATATTGGAGATGAACTTGGTCTTGAGGCCCAACTTGACGGCGTCTTTTACCGTGACCGAGGCAGACGGGGTTGTGCCGCCAATCCAGGCCCAGTCAGGGTTAAACTGCTTCATGTGGAGGAGCTGGCTTGTGGCGTCGATGGCCCTCAGCCCTACAATCTCGTCGGGTCCTACTGCAAGTCCCAACTCCTTTGCCATTGCCTTGCCAGCGGGTATGGGCGCTTTGCCGTAGGGATGGTCCGGATAGGTGAAGACCACTTTCTTGGCTGCCTGCTCTTTGACGAACTGCATGGCCAACCGGATGGCGTCGGAGTATGACGTTACCACGAAGAAATTGTAGGGGGTCTTCGACGGGTCACAAAGGGCCGAATCGTAGGAGGCGGAGATATAGACGATCTTATCTTTCGTTACCTGCGCCTTGAGGGCGTTGGTGTCACCCGTGCCCCAGCCCTGAATTACAAAAACCTTGTCCACATCCTTGTACTGCTTATAAAGGTTGACTGCTTCGGGAATCTTGTAGGCATAGTCATTGGCAATAAGTTGAATCTTACGGCCGTTGATCCCGCCGTTTTCGTTGATGTATCGTTCGGCATCCTTGGCGCCCTGGGCGTAGTCCTTGCCCACCGCCGACGTGGGACCGGTGATATCGAAAATGCCACCGATCTTGATAACTTCTGCCTCTTTCTTGGCACAGCCCCAGAATGTCAGTCCAGCCACGAGCAACAGTATGCAGAGCCAGTGGTAAGTCTTTATCCTTTTCATTATCTCCCTCCCCCTCTATCTTGAAGTGTCAGTTGGGTGGCCACCTTGAAATGGCGCCACTCTTTTTCCAATTTTGCTCCCGTGGAGGGTTTTCCTTCCCTTATCTTTCACCCCCTCTCGCAAAATTTCCAAGCAGAATATCCTCTCACATTAGTAGGAAAAAGGCCACAGTTTCCAGTAGGCGCGGATGGTGTGCCAGCGGGCAGCAAGCCCATCCGGTTCGAAAATGAGAAAAAGAATAATCACCAGGCCGAATACCAGCTCCCTCAGAGTTCCAAAAATAGCAAAAATGTTAGGGTAGATATTACTGAGTATCTCGGTTGGAATCCGAAGGACTTCAGGCAGTAATACCATAAAGATCGTACCGAAGATACCCCCCAATACATGGCCCAAGCCGCCGATAATCACCATGGCCAAATATTGAATGGAAAGCCACATGGTGAAGTGTTCGTCACTGACCACCAGGACGTAGTGACCAAACAACCCGCCGGCCACACCCACGTAAAAGGAGCTGATGCCGAAGGCCAGGAGTCGGTATTTGAACAGGTTGACCCCCATGATTTCAGCGGAAAGATCGCGGTCGCGGACCGCCACCATGGCCCGACCGGTCCTGGTCCGCAGGAGGTTCTTCAGGAAAACGGTTGAAACAATGGCCAGGACCAGAATTAAATAGTAGTAGTGCAGGTCAGTGTCCAGGGTAAAACCAAAAAAACTGGGGCGGTCCACGTTCAGACCACCACTGCCGCCGGTGAGAGAAGTCCAGTTGCGCATAGCGTAGCCGATGATAAACTGGGCTGCCATGGTGGCGATGGCCAGATAGAGCCCACGCAAGCGCAGGGAAGGCACTCCGAAAATCATTCCCACTCCCGCCGTTACCAGGCCTGCGGCTGGAAGTGACAACCAGAACGGCCATCCTGCTTTCATAAAAAGAATAGCCGAGGTGTAAGCACCGACCCCCATAAATGCTCCATGTCCTAAGGAAATCTGGCCGGTGTAACCGGTGAGGAGATTGAGGCCATGAGCGCCAATGATATAGATGCCAATCATGTTGGCCAGATGCTGCACGCTGAAACCAAAAATTCCGCTCAACCAAGGAGCAATAAAAGGAAGCCCTACAAAGAGAAACAGCAGAAGTCCCCCCAGCCAACACTTGAGCCAGACGGTCTGGAAAATCTTCTCGTCGTCTTGGTAGGTGCTATGAAATAAACCTGTGGGCATGGTGTCTGTCACTTAGGGTTAAGACCGTAACGCCTGGCACTTTGGTAAACAGTAAGCGTTGAACGGTAAACGGTGAGACCAGTTATTCGTTATTTGTTATCCGTTTACCTTCTTTTTCGCTCTGCGCTCTGCGCTTTGCTCTATGCGTTTTTCAGACTCTCTCTATTTCTACAGTCCCAAAAAGGCCGTAGGGCTTGATCATCAGAATCACCACCAAGACCACAAAGGGTGCCACCTCCTTGACCCCACCACCGAAGTAGATATCAAGGTATCCACCCATAAGGTTTTCCAGTATGCCAATGGCCAGCCCACCAATGATTGCCCCAACAATACTATCAAGGCCTCCAAGAATAACCGCCGGGAACACTTTGAGGCCGAAATCGGCCAGAGTTATGTTGATACCATTGATGTTGCCTATGAGCATGCCGCCCACGGCAGAAACCACCGCGGCAATACACCATGATATGGCGAAGATCCGTTTGACGCTAATTCCCATGGATTGCGCAACCTGCTGGTCATCTGCAGTGGCACGCATGGCAATGCCCGCTCGGGAGTACTTGAAAAACGCAGCAAAAACAGCCATAAAAAATAGGGCAAACCCAAAAGTCCAGAGGTATACTTCAGAGACTACTATACCCTGGAATCTCAGGGGTTCCTGGGGAAAGATCTGGGGAAACACTTTTATCTGGGTTCCCCAAAAAAGGGTAACGATGCTTTTGAGCACGGTAGCCAGCCCAATGGTCACCATGATTACGGTGATAAGGGGCTCCCCGATCAGCGGCCTGAGCATCAACCGCTCTACCAGCAGACCGAGAACCACGGAAAAAGCTATGGTGATGAAAAAGGCCCATACAAAAGGAACCTGCATATCTACTACCACCCAGAGACAAATGTACGCCCCCATGAGAACAAACTCGCCCTGGGCGAAGTTGATTACGCTGGTGGCCTTGTATATCAGCACGAACCCCAGGGCCACCAGGGCGTAGACGCTGCCAATGACCAAACCGGTGACTACAAGTTGACTAAAATAGAGGAATCCCGGGCTCATCAGTGCTCCTTGAACCGCAATGCGCATAGCGCAAAGCGTCAATTCGTTGATTCGTTGATTAGGGAATTAGAAAATTAGAAAATTAGTCAAATCGTTGATTCGTTGAAATCGTTAAAATCGCAAGATCGCGGCTGAAAGCCGCTCCCACAGGAGAATCTCTGTCTTCTGCTTTTTTTGAAATCCGCAATCCGAAATCCGCAATTCTGTCCTCTGTCCTCCGTCGTCTGCCTTCTGTTCTCTGATCTCTGACCTCTGATCTCTGACCACTGATTCCTTTCTCTATACGCTCTGCGCTTTGCATTATTTTCTAAAAATTCTCTGCCACCAGGAATCCCTCTCTGTTGCTGCATACTCCTGTGGAGACCTCACCATCCGTACCTGCAGGTTGGTTCTCAATGTGGTCGTTTTGCCATCCTGATAGCGGATCACGGACTCGATGTCCAAGCTTTCTCGCTCACTGTAAAGGCCTGCGATCTCCTTGGCATATTTTTCATTGATGAACTTGCGCCTCACCTTCTTGGTCCGAGTGAGTTCTTCATCATCCGGATCAAGCTCTTTGTACAAAAGAAGGAACTTCACTATCCTGGCCCCTGGCGGCAGGCTACGGTTGACCCGAACCACCTCTCCTTCAAGCAGGTCGTATACCTGCTCCTTGCCAGCCAGATCAGTGTATGTAGTGTAGCCAATGCGGCGATCCTCAGCCCATTTGCCCGTATGTTTAAAGTCTATGCAAATCATGGCAGTTACATAAGGCTTCTGATGCCCGAGCACGACAGCTTCAACAATGTACGGACAGAACTTCAATTTGTTCTCTATGTACATGGGAGAGAATTGGGTCTTGTCTTCGAGATGCATGAGATCAGAGATACGATCAATGCAGATCAGATGGCCGGCCTCGTTTATGTAGCCAGCATCGCCCGAGTGTAACCAGCCATCTCTGAGAGTCTCCTTGGTGGCCTCAGGATCTTTGTGGTAACCGTGAAAGAGAGCCGGGCTGCGAGAGACGATCTCACCTACCCCTGAGGGGTCTGGATTGTGGATCAGAATTTCAGTCTCCGGTATCGGTTTTCCTACGCTGTCGAAGTCAATATCACCGTCACGGTGAATACAGGATATTCCGGAGATCTCGGTTTGACCGTAGATCTGTTTCAGACTTACCCCTAAAGCATGAAAAAAACGAAACACATCCGGTCCCAGAGCGGCACCACCGGTGGAGGCACTACGTAACTGGGCAAAACCGAGACGATCCTTGAGCGCCCGGAATGTCAACAGATACATGAGGCCGTACAGCAGACGCCAGCCAAGGGGGGGCTTCTGTTTGGCAAACTTAAAGTCAGCCATGCGGTAACCAACAGGCATGGCCAAGTTGTAGACAACTCGCTTGAGCCAACTGGCGTCCAGATGTTTTACCATTACCGACCTGGAGAGCCCCTCCCAGACCCGCGGTGGCGAAAACATCACGTGGGGACCTATCTCATACAAATCTTCCGTGGCGGTTTCCGGCTCCTCAGGAAAGTTCACCGTGAAACCAATGGCCAGGGCACTGGAGACCGCCATCATCTGTTCGCCAATCCAGGGTAAAGGAAGGAAGGAAACGAATTCGTCACTTTCATATTTGGGGTCCACCGCATGCAGATTGAGAGCCATCTTTAACATGTTGCGGTGAGTAAGCAGGGAACCCTTGGGAAACCCGGTGGTACCCGAGGTGTAGGAGATCAGGGCTACATCCGTATCTTCTAATGTTCGGAGGCCCTCCTCGAATTCCCCTGGGTGTTCACGCTCATATTTCCTGCCGATCTCTTCCACATCGAGAAAGTAGATTAACTCTTCGTCCCCATAGTGACGCATTCCCTTGCGATCGGTGTACACGATCCTCTCCAGTAAAGGTAGCTCTGCCTTCATCTCGAGGATCTTGTCCACCTGTTCCTGGTCTTCTGCAACTACAACCCGAGCCTCAGAGTGGTTAATAATGTAAGCCACCTCTGTGAGGATGGAGTCCTGATAGATTCCCAGAGGAATGGCGCCGAGGGATTGTGTGGCCAGTTCCGCATAAAGCCATTCGGGGCGATTATCGCCGATAACGGCTAGTTTATCGTTCTTCCCCAGTCCCAGAGCTTTAAGGCCCAAGGCAAATCTTTTCACATGATCGTAATAGCTTTGCCAGCTCACCGCCTGCCAAATGCCGTATTCCTTCTCCCGCAAAGCCACCCGACGCTCACCGTAACGAAGCGCATTGCCTTGCAGCAAAAGGGGAAGTGGTTTACCCTCAATATCCTTTGTTGTGGGGTCCAATCAGCTCGCTCCCAATGCTAGAATCCCAGTTTCGAAAAAGCGGCGTCAGAGCCTCCCAGGTAGGCATTGATCACATGCTCATTATGCTGGATCTCTTCCGGCGGACCCTCGGCAATCTTGGTGCCAAAGTCCAGGACGAACACGCGATCAGAGATATCCATCACCACTCCCATATCATGTTCAATGAGAACGATGGCCACTCTCCGTTCCTCGTTTATGTCCAAGATGAAGCGTGCCATGTCCTCTGTTTCTTCCAGATTCATACCTGCCATGGGTTCGTCCAAGAGCAGAATTTTTGGCTGCATTGCCAAGGCCCGGGCCAGTTCCACCCGTTTCTGCAGCCCATATGGCAAGGTGCCTACGATTTTCTTCCGAATCGCCTGAATCTCCAACAGGTCAATAATGCGCTCCTCAATCTCCTGGCGGAGTTTTACTTCCTCTTTGCGGGCTTTGCCCCAGTAAAAGCCACCGCTGAGAAAACCAGATCGCAAGTGGACGTGTGCTCCAAGCTTTATATTGTCCAGCACAGTCATTCCCTGAAACAGTTCGATATTCTGAAAGGTCCGGGCTATACCCAGTCCTGCCACTTTATGTGAGGCCAACTGAGTGACATCTCGGTCTTCAAACAGGATTTTCCCCGTGTCCGGATGGTAGAATCTGCAAATACAGTTCAAGATGCAGGTTTTGCCGGCGCCGTTGGGTCCTATGATGGCGAAAATTTCACCGGGTTCCACCGCCAGACTGACACCGTTGAGAGCGCTCAAGCCACCGAAGCTTAAATGTAGGTCTTGAACTTCCAACTGAGCCATGTTATCCGCTTCCATGTCGGCTGCAGACCGCAGCCTGCTGACGGGTGGCCAGCTTGTTGTGGGGTTTGGGGGTAGTTGCTATGTCTGAGGGTCCCTATTATTTCGTCAATTTGGCTACCTTTGTCAAGTCGTAACCAACCCACTTTCTAGGAATAGCTCTGCGAGCCAATTTATTCTTGACATCTTTGAGAATAGGGCGATACCATCGGAAGTCTACTGGAGTAATGGAGTGGTGGAGCATTGAAAAATATCAAATCTCAAGCACCAAATTACAAACAAATCTCAAATTCCAATATTCAATGACCAAAACACAAAACCGGTTTGGAATTTCGGTCATTGTGATTTGCCCTTCGACTTGGCTCAGGGTGGTGAGCTTGTCGAACCATTTGATATTTGTGATTTGTTATTTGGAATTTCTATTCCTCCAGTACTTCAGTACTCCACAACAACTCGCCATCTATACTGGCAAAGCCATGCAACCTTGACCTGTCCCAGCGGACCAGGTTTGCTAGGACTGAATGAATGACAGAGTCAGTTTCTCAGATGTCGCCTGCCTGGTATGCTATCTACGCCCAGGTGCGCCACGAAAACAAGGTTTACTCTCGTCTATTGGCCAAATCCTTTGAGTGCCTTTTACCGCAAATAGAGCGTTGGAGTCGGCGCCGAGATCGACGCAAGAAAATCCAGGTACCCATTTTCCCCGGCTATCTCTTTGTGCACACGGTACTCGACAATTACCACCAGGTCAAAATCTTGCAGACAGCCGGCGTCGTGCGAATAGTGCGGACCGAGGACAGTCCCCTTCCGGTGCCCGATAGTCAGATGAACAGTTTGATAACGCTCCTTGGCAACGCCAACGTGCTCACCACCCATCCCTATCTGAACGAAGGCATGCGAGTCAAGATTGTCAATGGTCCCCTGTACGGTTGTGAAGGTATTTTGGTGCGCAAGAAAAATGAGAAGACGCGACTGGTGGTAGCCATAGATATCATCCAGCAGGCGGTTTCGGTGGAACTCAGCGAAGAAGACGTTGAGCCCATATCGCTGTAGGGTCTAAAGCGCATAGAGCATAGCGCATAGAGCATAGCGTACAGATACGTAAGGTCATGACATTGACAGGTTTTCGCTTTGCGCTCTGCGCTTAGCGCTTTGCGCCATGAGGGTGGCTTAAAAACGGGTCTTGTGGGCCGGACTCCTTATTGGGCGGACTGGTATTCGGCTATTTTCCTGCGGGCCACCGGGTGCTGCCGATTCTGAAACAGAATCTCCTGGTAGGCGTGTCTGGCAAGATCACTCTGACCCATCTCTTCCAAAATTCTGGCCCGGTTGAGGAGGGCGGCCTCATTTTTTGGCTGCAAACCGAGACTCTGATCGAAGTAGTGAAAGGCCATTTCTAAATTCCGAACGTTTTTGCCGTGGGTGTGAAGCCAACCAAGTATATTGTAGATGACCGGCTTATACTCCACCACCTCCAGAGCTTGTTGGCCGATTTCCAAGGCTTTGAGGTCGATACCTTCGTCATTACTTGAGTTTAACATCGAGATATAACTACGCAAAAGAACAATAAAAATCCACGGCTCAGGCATTGCGTCCCGGACTGTGCTCTCAATCTTTTCCAGAAGACCTTCCTGGAGCGAAACCGGCATTGAAGACATAATCTCGAAGTTGACGAACGAGGTCACCTCGTACACCGGTATCTTTTGACCCAGTCCCTTGAAAACCAAACTCTTCGGGTTACTGAAGGCCACATTGAGTTGACTGTTTTGCTGGCACCTCTTGTAAAGGCTGGCGCCTACCATGATCTGGTAGACGTTGCCCTCCCGTGAGGCGGATTCGATACGCTTGGTCAGGTTAATGGCATAGCCTTCAATATTGGGCTCCGCCTTGCCTATCTTCACCCGCCATGGTCTGACATCTTTAATGACCCTGCCACAATTGATGCCCACGCCGATACGCGAGACCAACCTCTGTTCCCTCAGCACTCTTTGATTGAAGTTTGAGGACAGCCAAGCAAGTTTGATTTTTGTAGCGATCAGCAGAACATTGCGGATGTCGAAATCCATGTTTTCAGAATAGAGGAAAACTCTCAGTTCATCGCCGGAAATTGACCACTCAGAATCAATCCCATTCCCCTTGTAGCCGAAGTAGTCCAGGTGGTGGGATACGACCTCAAACATGGTGTCCTGGAAATCGCCCAGCATGTCGTCGTATTCTTGGAGAGTGAGGTTCTTGGCCAACTCCGTGGAATTCATGAGGTCGGCAAACAGGATGGTGGCGTTGCTCTCTTTCATGGGCTACAGCTCAAGATCAATTGTGCTCTCTCTGATGAAATTCTTCATTTCCTTAATTTCCTCTGAAAATCCCTCTAGCTCCTTTACCATTCTTTCAATCTCGCTCTTTCCTTCTTGGACCACTTTCCTCATAGCATCATGGGAAGAATTGAACTTGACATTGCTATCATCTATCGCTGCTTGCAACGGCCCCACCCTGTCTTCCAACTCTTGGCGAAGCGCCTCACTTCTCTCAAGCATCGTGTTGGCTCTCTTGGATAGCTCGTTAACCTTGCTTGCCAGCGGCTTTGTCTTCTCAAAAAGCATTTCCGTCACTGCGTTGGCCTTGTCTTCCAGGTTTGTGAACACCTCCGCTTGATTGTGCTGAAGAGTGACAATGTTTTTCTCTAGCTCTGCCATTCCTTTCCTGGTCCTATGCTGAGCGGCGATCTCATAGAGCAATAGCAAGAAGACAACAATCCCCAGACCAAGGTCAATATAAAGCCCACCGGTAGGCAACTCACCAAGTGTCATTTAAGCACCCATTCCTCTCTGGCCAACTAATCACCCATGCATACCATCTTCTGAATTACCAACAGTCAGAGCATAATCGGATTCTTCAACTGCAAAGAAAAACACCTTCAAAAAACGTGCCAGTAATCTCTAGCCCGGATATTTCATGAATTGCTGTCGCGAGACCGCGAAGATGGGCGTGTCACCTGGCAACCGTACCGCGGGATTGGTCCCGAGGCGTACCTGAACGGTACGTCGCAGGGGCCGACATCCGAGGACGCCAGGAAGGACGGCCATATCCGTGGTCGCAGCAGGTAATTCATGAAATATCCGGGCTAATAGTCGTCAGCACCGTTCACATTCTCCCGCCCCGTTCCAGGTGATGGCGATGGCTACCGCCAAATCATGATGGCAAAGTCTTGGGTTATCATAAGGATTTGTCTGGAAGGAGTGTCAATAGGAGAGAAAGGCTTTTGAGAGGATCCTCAATTTTGATCCATTACTCCATGGCCTCAAAGAAACTGGGGGCCTGCCGCAGTCGCCGCACAACCCGTTCTTTGCCCACCGTGGCGAGCACGTCAAAAAGACCAGCCCCGGCAGCTTGCCCCGTAACAGCAGTCCGAGCGCCGTTGATGAGAATTCCCGCCTTAACGTCCAACTCGGTAGCCAGCCCACGGATGGCCTGCTCTACTGAATCAGGGGTGAACTCTGCCAGTGCTTCCAGCCGTTCCGCCATCACAGGCAGCCATTCCTTGAGGTCCGCATGTTTTAGGATGTTCTTGCGCAGCACCTTTTCTTCCATGGGGAAAACATCTGCAAAGTAAGGCCGGCCCAAGTTTGCAAAGTCCTTGGTGGTGTGGTAGCGGCTGCGAATCAGGTCCACGGTGGATTCAAACCATGCTTTCTTGTCACCGGCGAAGGAGAGACTCCACAACCCGGCTGCCTCCAGTTCCGCCTGCACGTAAGGCAGCAACTCATCAAGTGGCATGGTTCGCAAGTAATGGGCATTCATGCTTATTGCCTTGGGATCGGTGAAGAATTTGGGGTCGTCTTTACGAATATCGAACACGGAGTTGGCGCGATTGATGCCTTCCAGGGAAAAAGCATCGATGAGTTCATCTTTGGAAAAAAACTCCCTATCATCAGAGGTGGACCACCCCAGCAGAACGAGGAAGTTCACCAGAGCCCAGGGCAAGAAACCCCGCTGGCGATAGTATTGTACGGCAACCATTTCACCATGAGCCCGTTTGGAGATCTTGCGCTTTTTGGGATCCAGGGTGAGCGGCATGTGGGCGAATCGGGGCAACTTCTCCCCCAAGGCTTCGTAAATCAAGATCTGTTTGGGCGTGTTGGCCAGATGGTCTTGACCCCGGATCACGTGGGTGATCCGATCGCGGATGTCATCCACTGCATTGGAGAGGACGTAAAGGGGAGATCCGTTTGAGCGGACGATGACGAAATCTTCAATATCGCGGTACTTCTTCTCAAGTATCCCGTATACTGCATCTTCAAAAACCACCCCTCCCGGACCTCGAGGCACCTTGAAACGAATCACATAGGCACATCCCTCTTCCTCCAGTCCACCGATCTCCTCAGCAGAACGATTGCGGCAGGTTCCGTCGTAATGATAGTCATCCTTTCTTTTTCTCGCCTCTTCCCGCTTGCGCTCCAACTCTTCATGGGTGCAGAAACACTTGTAGACATGCCCGCTTTCCAGAAGTTTCTGGGCGGCCTGGCGATGATCGCTCGCATAGGCCGACTGGAAATAGGGCCCTTCATCCCAGGTTATCCCCAGCCAGCGCAGCCCATCCAAGATAGCCCCCACGGATTCCTCTGTGGAGCGCTCAGCATCTGTGTCTTCTATCCGAACAATCAGCGTGCCCGCCGTCTTCTGGGCAAAAAGCCAGTTGTAAATGGCGGTCCTGGCCCCGCCGATGTGCAGATATCCCGTGGGACTGGGTGGGAAACGTACGCGGACTTCTTCCATATTACTATCTCTCCTTCATCACAACAACTAAGGTTTCAGTGTTCAGTGTTCAGAGCTTTCGCTTTAATTCCCTGACACCCGACACCTGACACCTGACACCTAAAGCCCTGAGATTTGGTGCTTGGAGTTTGGGATTTCATAGACTCCATCACTCCAGCAGATTGCCGCACGGGGAAACACCATCGAAGCCCCCTCAGAGGTCAGCCCAACGCCGGGTCCTTTGGGCCAGGATTCTTTACAATCATACCTTACTACCTTTGATTTACCAAAAAAATCGCATTTTCCCGCTCTATGAACCTCTAGCCAGCCTTCTCATCCCCCCGCAGCGCAGTGCAAATGCTAGCCGCCAATTTATAACTTATCCCTGGAACTTGGCTGATTTCCTCAACCTGGGCCCCTGCCAACCGTTTTACTGAGCCGAAAAACCGAATCAAATCCCGACGTCTTTTGGGCCCGATTCCACGAATCTCGTCCAAACGAGATTGAAGGGTTTGTTTCCGGTGGCGTTTCTGATAATAGCTAATGGCAAAACGGTGAGCTTCATCACGCAAACGGCTTAAAAGAAAGAGCAAAGGGGGATCTTTCTTCAGCTCCAGCGGGTTTTTTCTGCCTGGCAGATAAAGTCTGTCAGTGGCATTTGCCTCAGCCTGCGTGGTGGTCCTTGGTTTCTTGGCCAGAGCCACCACGGGCACAAGATCTGCCAACTCCCGCTCTCTCAAGACTGCCAGTGCTTGATTTAGCTGTGCTTTTCCCCCGTCCACCACCAGCAAATCCGGCAAGGCCTGTTCCTTACGCACATCGGTAAAGCGGCGGTTTAGCACTTCAGCCATCATCGCTGTATCGTCGATCCGGTCCACAGTCTTGATGCGATATCGGCGGTAGGCTGATTTGTCCGGTTCACCATCCCGAAAAACTACCAGGGAGCCTACCGGAAACTTGCCTCGAAAATTGGAAATATCAATACATTCCAACCGATGGGGGATGGATTCCAGTCCCAACCGCTGTCGTAAGCGGTCCAGAGCAGGAATAGGATCGGTTGCCCGTGTCATCTCACTCATCAGGTAGTTTGCCGCGTTGTGGGCAGCCATGGCGAGCAATTGGCGGCCTTCTCCTCTTTTGGGATGCCTTACTCCCACTCGTTTCCCTTTGATGTCTGAGAGCCACTCGGCCAGCAATTCCTGCTCTGGCAATGGTTCACTTATCAATATCTCTTCAGGGATCGGCTTGCCCTGCTCGTAGTACTGCAAGATGAACGCCCGCACCACCTCCGAAGAGCTACTTTGCGGTTTCTTGAACACAAAGCAATGACTTCCCACCATGCGCCCACCTCTTACGAAGAGTACCGCCAACCCGAGGTTATCCCCGGCCTCATGCGTGCCAACAGCATCCTGATCGCGAAAACGGGCTGACACCATCAGCTGTTTTTCCAAAGTCTTCTCCACCGCATTGAGACGATCCCGGTACATGGCGGCCTTTTCAAACTCAAGTCTGTCCGCAGCTCGTTCCATTTCCTGCCGCAATTTCTCTTGCAAGTCTTGAGTGCGACCTTTCAAAAAAAGCACGGCCTGTTCAACCACCGGACCATACTCCTCAGGTGATATGGCGCCGACACACAACCCAAGACAACGACCCATTTGATGATTGAGGCAGGGTCTGGCCCGCTGACGAAACTTGGTGCCGCTGCACTGGCGCAAGGGAAACATTCCGTGCAGCACTTTTAGAGTTTGGCGCACAGCGTTCGCTGAAGCGTATGGGCCGAAGTACTGGGCCCCGTCCTGGCGAATGCGCCGTACCAGTGATAGCCGTGGATATTCCTCCTTCTGGTCCAAACGCAGGACCAGGTATCTCTTGTCGTCACGGAGTATTACGTTGTATCGAGGCCGATGCCGCTTGATAAGGTTTGACTCGAGAATCAGTGCCTCTTTCTCTGAACCGGTAAGGATGAATTCCAAATCCGAAATCTTGGAAACCAGCACCCGGGTTTTTGGGGACTGATGCTCTTTCTCCCTGAAATAGGAAAGCACACGTTTGCGCAGATCCTTTCCTTTGCCCACGTATAGGATATTGCCTTTGACGTCCTTCATAAGATAGACACCGGGGCTTGAAGGCAGAGTGTCCAGTTTATCCTGTAAGTCGGCAGGTGCTTTCATTTCATATCCGCAAAATACAGAGCGTCAAATCGTTGATTAGAGAATTAGAAAATTAGAAAATTCGTTGAAACCGTTGAAATCGTCTATCACAGAGGTCAGAAGTCGGAGATCAGAGATCAGCTTTACCCCTGACCTCTGACGTCTGACCTCTGATTTCTGCCTGCTGCCCGCTGCCTTCTGCCAGCTATATTCCCCTGTGCCTTAATAGACCTCCAACCTCTGTTCTTTCAAGTCCCGTATCTCATCTCGCAAACGAGCAGCCTCTTCGAATTCGAGCTTGGCGGCTGCCTCTTTCATCTGGTTCTCCAACCCTGTAATGTACTGATCCAGCTCTTCAACCGTCTTATACTCAACGGCTTCTTCCTGCACGGTCGCTACGGTAACATAGTCACCCTCATACACGGAGTCCAGAATATTATGTATTTCCTTTCTAATGGTTTCCGGGGTAATCCCATGTGTCTCATTGTATTCCGCCTGGAGCCGGCGTCTCCTGTTGGTCACCTCCACAGCCCTCGCCATGGACGGGGTGATTTCACTGCCATATAAAACCACCTCTCCAGCCACATTCCGCGCTGCTCTGCCGCACGTCTGGATGAGCGATCTTTCCGAGCGCAAGAACCCCTCTTTATCTGCATCGAGTATAGAAACCAACGACACCTCTGGAATATCGAGACCTTCGCGAAGCAAATTGATGCCAACCAGTACGTCGAAGCGACCGAGTCTCAGATCCCGGATTATCTCCACCCGCTGGATGGTGTTGATGTCAGAGTGTAGATAACGAACTCTAACCCCCAGGTCTGTGAGGTATTCGGTGAGATCCTCGGCCATTCTTTTGGTTAAGGTGGTGACCAGAACTCTTTCGTTGCGTTCTGTTCGCAGGCGGATTTCTGCTACCAGATCGTCAACTTGATGTTCTGCCGATCGCACGCTGATTTTCGGATCCATCAGTCCAGTGGGTCGGATAACCTGCTCTACCACAACTCCCTGGGCTTTCTGGAGCTCATACTCTGCCGGGGTAGCCGATACGTAGATGGCCTGTGGCACCACCTCCTCAAATTCCTCAAACGACAATGGTCGATTGTCCAGGGCAGATGGCAAACGAAAGCCGTACTTTACCAGATTAAGCTTGCGAGAGCGGTCTCCACGATACATCCCCTTGAGCTGGGGCACAGAAATATGGCTTTCATCGATAAAGAAAAGGCTATCTTCAGGATAGTAATCCAACAAACAAGGCGGCGGTTCTCCGGGATGACGGCCGGTAAGATGGCGCGAGTAGTTCTCGATGCCCGTGCAATAGCCCAACTCCTGGAGCATCTCAAGGTCGAAGCGAGTCCGCTCCTCCACTCTCTGGGTCTCCAAGAGCTTTCCTTCCTCCCTCAGTTCAATTACCCTCTCTTCCAGTTCTACCTGGATCGTTTCAATGGCTTGTGCCAGCATCGGCCTCGTTGTGACGTAATGGCTGGCCGGATAAACCGCAAGGCGCGACAGCTCTCGAGTCGCTTTGCCCCAGAGTGGATCAATTTCGAGGATGCGTTCCACCTCGTTTCCAAAAAACTCAATGCGCACCGCTCGCGCTTCCTCATACGCGGGAAAGACTTCCACCACATCCCCCCGAACCCTGAAGGTGCCTCGATGGAAATCCATATCATTGCGCTGATAGTGAATCTCCACTAACTTTCTCAGCACTTTGTCCCGCTCAATCTGCTGCCCCTTGTCAAGATGGAGCAGTAAGCCCTGGTAAACTTCAGGGGAACCCAGTCCGTAAATGCAGGATACACTGGCAACAATTATAACGTCTCGACGCTCAAGCAATGAGCGCGTTGCTGAGTGCCGCATCTTGTCAATTTCTTCATTGATGGAGGCGTCTTTGGCAATATACGTGTCCGTCTGGGGAACGTAGGCCTCAGGCTGGTAGTAGTCGTAGTAGGAGACGAAGTACTCCACCGCGTTTTCGGGAAACAGTCTGTTGAATTCCCCATAAAGCTGAGCCGCCAGTGTTTTATTGGGAGCAATCACCAGGGTAGGCTTCTGGACCTTGGCTATGGTGTTTGCCATGGTGAAAGTCTTGCCCGAACCGGTGACCCCCAGCAGCACCTGGTGCTTGAGGCCGCGTTGCAGCCCATCGACCAGCATGTCTATGGCTGAGGGTTGATCACCACCCGGTTCCAAGTCTGTTACCAAACGAAAAGCTTTCATTACGGTTTTCCACTGTACTTACGTCGAAGGCTGCTTGAAGATTGTAGATTGTAATTCTTTAATCTGAAATCTACAATCTGCAATCGCCAATGTACCTCCGCTTACTGCTTACTGCTTACCGCTTACCTTTTTATCCATTGAATACTCCGGCATGGCGCAATATAATGCTGGGATTGGTTGGATGAGATCAAGAACTCGAAAGGAGCTGCGATTATGACCTCGAATGATTCCGCCCCTTCCGCTCACTTTATCAAGAAAATCATCGAGGACGATTTGCAGACGAACAAGTACGACGGCCGAGTCATGACCAGATTCCCGCCCGAACCAAACGGTTACCTACATATTGGACACGCCAAGTCAATCTGTCTCAATTTCGGTCTTGCGGAAGAGTATGGCGGTCTTTGTAACTTGCGCTTTGATGATACCAACCCCACAAAAGAAGAGGTTGAATATGTAGAATCGATTCAAGAAGATGTCCGCTGGCTCGGATTTGACTGGGACGACAGGCTGTACTACGCCTCGGACTACTTTGAACAACTCTACCAGTACGCAGTGCAATTAATTAAGGATAACAAGGCCTATGTGGATAGCTTGAGCGCGGAGGAAATCAAGGAGTACCGCGGAACCCTGACGGAACCTGGTAAAGAGAGCCCCCATCGCAACCGTCCGGTTGAGGAAAATTTGGATCTATTTGAGCGCATGCGGGCAGGCGAATTCGAGGATGGCACCTATGTACTCAGGGCAAAAATCGATATGGCCTCTGGAAATCTGAACATGCGGGATCCGGTTATGTGCCGCATTCTTCATGCGGAGCACCACCGCACTGGCGACAAGTGGTGCCTGTACCCTATGTATGACTGGGCGCACGGCCTCTCTGATTCCATTGAAGGGATCACCCATTCAATCTGCACCCTGGAGTTTGAAGATCACCGTCCCTTGTACGACTGGTTCCTCGAGCAGTTGGAAATCTATCAGCCGCAACAAATAGAGTTTGCGCGGCTCAACCTGACCCACACCGTAATGAGTAAACGAAAGCTTTTGCGCTTGGTGCAAGATAACCATGTCAGTGGCTGGAATGATCCGCGGATGCCAACCATTTCCGGGCTCAGGAGACGCGGCTACACGCCGGAGTCAATCCGGGAGTTTTGCGAGCGTATCGGCGTGGCGAAAAAGGACAGCGTGGTAGACATCAAGTTACTCGAGTACTGTGTCCGCGAGGATTTGAACAAGCATGCTCCTCGCGTTCTGGGCGTTTTGCGACCGCTGCGCCTGATTATCGACAACTATCCCGAAGACCAGGTGGAGGAGTTGGAGGCCATAAACAATCCTGAAGATCCTTCCATGGGAACACGCATGGTTCCATTTTCACGGGTACTCTATATCGAGCGAGAGGATTTCCGCGAGGATGCACCGAAAAAGTGGTTCCGCTTGGCTCCCGGTAGAGAGGTACGGCTGCGCTACGGCTATTATATTACCTGCGTAGACGTGGTGAAGGATGACAACACCGGAGAAGTGCTGGAACTGCGCTGCACCTACGATCCGGAAACTCGAGGCGGATGGTCCACCGACGGGCGCAAGGTGAGGGGAACTTTGCACTGGGTTTCGGCTCCCCACGCCATCGATGCCGAAGTGCGACTTTACGACCACCTTTTTCTAAAATCCAACCCCGAAGAAGTGGCGGACGGTGTTGATTTCCAAAGCAACATTAATCCCAACTCACTGGAGATTTTGAAGTCGTGCAAACTCGAGCCATCCCTGGCTCAGGCAACCCCGGGGAGTCGCTATCAGTTTGAAAGACTGGGATACTTCAGCGTTGATATCGACTCTTCCGAAAAAAACCTGGTTTGCAATCGTACGGTTACCCTGAGGGACACATGGGCGAAGATTGAGAAAAAACAGCAGGCAGGTGGAGGTTAGCGGGCAGAGATCACCCGCCTTCGCTAAAGCTACGGCGAGGCAAGGAGGTCGGAGGACAGAAGGCAGTGTCGTTATCCGTTATTAGTTATTTGTTATTCGGGAGATCTGTCGCTATTAGCTGCCTTGACGACTTTTACGATTTCTACGCCTTCTACGATTTCTACGATTCAACTAATTCTCTAATTTTCTAATTAACCAATTGACCTTATGCGCTCGGCGGTTTAACTCGCCAGCGTGTGCCATCAGGTTTATCTTCCACACTGATGGACATCGCCGATAGTTGATCCCGTATCTCATCTGCTCGAGCCCAGTCTTTCTCCTTACGAGCCTGGGCTCTGTCAGCGATTAGTTTATCAACATCTTCCTCGCTGACACCCAGGGCTGCAAGCGACAGCCGTCGATGCTCCCGGAAGAAATCTTCAGGTGACTGCTGCAACAGTCCCAGGACTGCTGCGCACTCACGCAACCGGTAAACCCCCTGGGCAAGCAATTCTTTCTCCTCCGGCTTGGGCTTTGCCCTCAGACCATCCTCAAATCTGTTGAGAGCCCGACTGAGATCAAACACATGCCCCAAAGCTGCCGCGGTGTTGAAATCATCGTCCATTTCATCCCGAAATCGTTGAGAGAGAGTCTCAATCTTATCCCGCAGGCCATTGAATTCAGGGTCCTCATTTTTTGGTAAGGAACCTTTGCCGGGAAGATCTCCCACCAACTCCTCCACTTGTTCAATAGTATGATATAGCCTTTCAAGACCCCGCTCCGCCTCTGCCATACTCTCGGGGGAGAAGTCAACAGGACTCCGGTAATGGCTCGAGAGGATAAACAAGCGTAAAACCTCGGGCTGGTATTTCTCAAGCACCTGGCGAATGGTGAAGAAATTGCCCAGAGACTTGGACATTTTCTCCTGATTTATGTTGACGAAACCATTGTGCACCCAGTACTTGGCGAAGTTGGTCCCGTATGCGGCCTCCGATTGGGCGATCTCGTTTTCATGGTGAGGAAAAATCAGGTCTTTGCCACCACCGTGAATATCAAAAGTGCTTCCAAGATATTTGCTGCTCATAGCCGAGCATTCAATGTGCCAGCCCGGCCTTCCCTCCCCCCATGGGCTGGGCCATGCGGGCTCTCCCGGTTTACTGGCCTTCCATAAGGCAAAATCCATTGGGTTTTTCTTATTCGCCTCGACAGCCACCCTTGCACCGGCAATCATTTCATCCAGCTTGCGTTTGGAGAGCTTCCCATATCCATGGAATTTCTCCACAGCAAAGTAAACATCACCGTTAACCTGGTAACCGTAGCCCTTTTCTATTAAGGTCTCAATGAGCTGAATCATTTCTGAGATGAACTGGGTTGCCCGCGGTTCATACGTGGGCCTGGCCACACCCAATCGATCCATGTCCTCATAGAAAGCCTCTATGTAGCGTTCCGCAATGATCTTCGAGTCAGCGCCCTCCTCCTGGGCTCGCTTGATAATTTTGTCGTCAATGTCAGTAAAATTTCGCACGCAAACCACATCAAAACCCCTGTACTCGAAATAGCGGTGAATCATATCGAAGACAATGGCTGATCGGGCGTGACCTACGTGACAGAGGTCATATGCGGTAATCCCGCACACGTACATGTTAACCTTACCAGGTTGCAAAGATTCAAAAGGCTCTTTCTGGTTGGTCAAGGTGTTGTAAATCCGAATATCCATACTTTGAATCCGTTCAAATCGTTGAAATCGTTGAAATCGTTAATTCGTTGATTAGGAAATTAGAGAATTAGAAAATTAGTTGAAATCGCAAGATCGCGGCTGAAAGCCGCTCCCACAAGAGAATTTCTCTCTTCTGATCTCTGACTTCCGACCTCTGACCTGCTACTTATTGTCCTTTTCTTTCCTTGAGAGCAGCTACGGCGTAGGCGGCAATTCCCTCGCCTCTGCCGGTAAAGCCCATACCTTCTGTAGTCGTGGCCTTTACGCTCACCTGCCCAGGGCTCACCTCCAGGGCATCAGCTATGGTGGCAATCATTGACTGAATATGTGGAGACAGCTTCGGGGCTTGAGCCACTACAGTACTGTCCAAGTTTTGTAGTCCAAAGCCGGCATCTCGAACCATGCCTCCAACACGTTTCAGCAGTTTGATGCTGGAGACTCCCTCCAGTTCAGGATCAGTATCCGGGAAATGATGCCCCAAATCCCCCAATCCGGCAGCACCGAGCAGCGCGTCGCAGGCAGCATGGAGCAAAACATCAGCATCTGAGTGGCCATCCAAACCATGGTCGTACGGAATAGCCACACCGCCAAGAATCAAAGGCCTACCCGGCACCAACCGATGCGCATCGTATCCGAATCCTACTCGTATCATATTCTGGGTTCCACGTTCAAAGATAAGTCAAGGAATCAATTCGTCAATTAGGAAATTAGGGAATTAGAAAATTAGTTTAAGTAAAGTGTGAACGGTAAACGGTGAGCCCTTCGACAGGCTCAGGGCGCTTCGCGCGGCAAACAATTCATCTGTTTGACTAATTTTCTAATTCTCTAATTCTCTAATAAACCTCCTCGGCCTTCTGCCTGCTCCACATTGCTTAACCTGCCTCCTGTTCTCTCTTCTTTAGAAGGGCCTCAGCTATAATAAGGTCTGTTGGCGTAGTGACCTTGATATTCTCCGGAGATCCCGGGACCAAATGCACCGAAACTCCCAGGCTTTCCACCAGGGCAGCATCGTCAGTGACCATCATCTTATCCCGGGAAGCCTTCTCATACGCTAACCGCAAAAGGCTGGCTTGAAAAGCCTGGGGCGTCTGCGCCAACCAGATGGTTTCGCGTTCCAAGGTCTCAACCACCACTTCCTCTTTAGCCCTTTTCACAGTGTCACCTGCGGGTACGGCTGCTAGTGCGGCACCATGGCGATTGGCGGCCTCCAGCACTGCCCCCAGTAGATCGACACTTACGAGTGGCCGCACGCCGTCATGAACTACAACCAGTTCGCAATCACCTGGGACTACCTCGAGCCCACGGGCCACGCTATCTTGACGTTCCGAACCACCGTCCACCACCCCGAGCAACTTACGACAAGGATAGGGTCCGAGAACACGCTCCTTCAGGACTTGGCGCTGTTGCGGGGCTACCACCAGCACCACCCCGTCAACCTCAGGGCTCTTATCAAACACTTCAAGTGTGTGGGCGAGAACAGGCATTCCTTGCAGATGCAGAAACTGCTTTTCAACAGTTCCACCCAAACGTCGTCCCTCACCAGCGGCTGGAATTATGGCAACAACACGCATAACTGTTCTACGCTTCGGAAATGGGGATGAATTTACCCTAATGTTGCATACCTACAACGGTAAAAACCGCTGCGCGTCGACATAGGTATGTAACATTAGGGTTTAGAGGGGCATGAGGATTCTGTAGACAAAAAAAAGAGAATAGAGCAGGTAATAAGCCGAGTTCTGTTTCCTTCGGGGATCACTCCCCAATGGACAATGATCATTCATCTAGGACCACGATTACTCGCAGCCTCCAGCGACCTACCCGAGAGCTTGGGCGGGCCACCCTCAACGCTCTCCTATTTGGTCTTGCTCCAAGTGGGGTTTGCCGAGCCTCCGATGTCACCACCGGAGCTGGTGAGCTCTTACCTCACCGTTTCACCCTTACCTCGGGAAACAAACGTTCCCCGAGGCGGTCTGCTTTCTGTGGCACTTTCCTTCCCATCACCGGGACTGGGCGTTACCCAGCACCTTGCCCTGTGGAGCTCGGACTTTCCTCTCCCCCGGCCGCCGAAAAACGGCAAGCACGAGGCAGCGATCATTTGACCTACTCTATTCTCACCGCACCAAGCGATATGTCTCTCTATCTCCCCCCTGCAGGCCACGATCTATGGCCTCATTCGCCAACCGATCAGCCTGTTGATTCAGTTCACGGCCTACATGAAAAATAGCATAATCGTCAAACTGCTGCAATCTTGACACGGCCTGGTTAAACAATGACCGCAATCGAGGATTGCGTACCTTATACTTTCCGCTTAACTGTCTCACCACCAGTTCAGAGTCCGAAAATATCTCAATCCGCTTGACACCCAGGTCTGCCGCAGCCTCCAGTCCCCTTACAAGGGCCCGGTATTCTGCTTCGTTATTAGTGCCATTGTCGAGATAGCGACTTAGTTCAAAAATCTGTTCACCCTTCTCATCCAGAAGGACCACTCCTGCTCCGGAGGGACCTGGATTGCCCCTTGAAGCTCCATCGCAGTAAAGAGAAACACTCATCATTCGCGTGCCGGGCCCCCCTTCCTGGCTATCAGCCGCAGGGTCAGTCCATTCTTCACAGCAACGTAGGTGTTCGGCGACAGCCTGGAAGAGGCTGCGCACATCTTTCCTGGTAAGATCGGGAAATTCGGCTCGGAGTAACTCAGTGGGCAAACGCTCACCCAGCAGCTCGAGAACCCGAATGAGCCGCTGACGATCAAGTGCGATTTTTGAACCCATTAACCCAAATCCCTTCCGCTACTCCAACTCCCCCAAAACCTGGGCCGACTGCTTATATGCCTCGTGACCTGTCCAATAAATAATACGCAGGCAATTGGGACAGTTCATCATTTTTTCATTTCTTTGCAAATCGATAAAGGTCTGCGGGGGCAAGTTCATGTGGCAAACCCCGCAGGTGCCTCTGTTCACCGGGGCCAGCGCCACACCAGCTCTTTTATCTCTTAGAAATCGGTACTTTTTCAGCAAATCTGAAGGAATTTTGGGTTTGAGCTGCTCCTTCTGTTCTTCAAGACTCATAATCAGCGCATCTGCCTTCTTCGCCTCCTTTTCAAGCTGGGCACCCTCCTCTTTTAGTTTCTTGCTGGCCTCGACCACCAACAGCTTGTGCTCACGGATCTGTCTATCCAGATCATCGGCGCGCTCCATCTGCTCGATGATCTGGTCTTCACGCCCTCGCACAAGCTCTTCAATGTCGTCGATCTCTTTCAAGCTGGCCTGATACTCCTTGTTGCTCTTGACCTCCAAAAGCTTCTGCTTGCTTTTGGTTTTTCGCCCTTCTAGGTCCTCCACCTCTCCCTCCAGATCCCGCCGCAATTTCTTCCCAGACTGCAGTATCATCTTTTTGTCTTCCAGCCTCGCCTCAGCCTCCTTTTCTTTCTTTTTCAGCGCGGCGATCTCCTTGGGAGCGCGAGCTTTGTGCTCCGCAAGAATCTTGATCTTTCCTTCGATTTCCTGAAGCTCAATAAGTAATTGTAACGTCTCTTGCAAGGTATTCCTCCAGATCGTCTTTATTGAAGTTATACAGCTTTTGCGATTGCTGATTGTGGGGTTCCAGTTTTAGATTGAAGGAAGTCCAAGCGTGCAGTTCATAACATGCCGCAATCCACAATCTGAAGATGTGGCCCAACCACAGGATTGGCTCCCAACCTTGGCACAAAAAAAGGGTGCAGCCTGTGTGGCGCACCCTTTTTTCCGAGTCTCTCGGAATTTCGGCCTCAGATTGAGGGACCGATCCCTGTTCCCCGCCGAGAAGCCATATCTTCCTCTCAACGGGTCGAGAAAATTCACGCTCTGGTTTGACTCCAATCTTCATAAGCAGTAACTGGTGGGCCCACCTGGATTCGAACCAGGGACCGACCGGTTATGAGCCGGTGGCTCTGCCAGCTGAGCTATGGGCCCTTTGCCTCTACCTCCAAGATAATGATTTCAATACCATTCAACGGTATTTATCGCCGGGAATTTTGTTTATATATGGGCCGCAATCTTCTTTGTCAAGGGAAATATCCCCGCGGCTGTTGTCTCCCCGCCGCCGCCCGGCTTCGATTCCTTTCTCCCAGCTCCAACACTGTCATCAGCTATCAATAAAACTCTTGAGTTTCTTGCGCCGGCTGGGGTGTCGAAGCTTTCTCAGGGCCTTGGCTTCGATCTGCCGGATACGCTCCCTGGTTACCAGAAAATCTTGGCCCACCTCCTCTAGAGTATGATCCGCCTTCTCCCCTATGCCGAACCTCATGCGCAGCACCTTTTCCTCTCGGGGGGTCAGGGTGGAAAGCACTTTGCGCGTTTGCTCAGAGAGGTTCAGATTGATGACCGCATCCACCGGAGATGTTACCTTTTTATCTTCAATGAAATCACCTAGATGACTGTCTTCCTCCTCGCCGATGGGAGTTTCCAGTGAGATGGGCTCTTTGGCAATCTTCAGAACCTTCCTCACCTTCTCCAAGGGAAATTCCATCTTATCAGCTATCTCTTCAGGTGTTGGTTCCCTCCCCAATTCCTGAACAAGGTATCGTGATGTCCGGATGAGTTTATTAATGGTCTCGATCATATGCACAGGAATGCGAATGGTTCTGGCCTGGTCGGCAATGGCCCTGGTAATCGCCTGGCGGATCCACCAGGTGGCGTAGGTACTGAACTTGTAGCCCCGCTGATATTCAAACTTGTCCACTGCCTTCATCAGGCCGATGTTCCCCTCCTGAATCAGGTCAAGAAACTGTAGCCCTCTGTTGGTATATTTTTTGGCTATGCTTACCACCAACCGCAGGTTGGCCTCCACCAACTCCCTCTTTGCCTCTTTGGCTTTGAGCTCACCCGCGTCAACTTGACGCATAATCTGCTTCAAGCTGCGGACATCCATTTTGGCTTCCTGACCAATCCGCCGCATGCGGCGCCGGCCGTTCTTGATGGTTTTTTCCATCTCTAAGAATTCATCTAGCTTAAGGCCAAGATCTTTGGAGATTTTGGCCAATGAATCAGGCTTGCTCTTTACATGTCGGAAAAGGCGACGAAGTTCTTGAACTGGCTTACCGGTGCGGATCATGCACTGCTCGATCTCACGCTCGCCTTTCTCTATTCTCTCCACACAACTCCGCAGTTTACTCACAATCCTGTCCACCTGCCGCCTCTCCAAACGCAGGTTCTTGAGCAACTCGGCAATGCGTTCCTTGCTGACCCGCAGGGCTTTCTCATCTGCTTCCCGTGATTTACCTTCAGCACTGCTTGTCAGGATGAACTCCTCCATCTTGAGGTTTTCTTCATACAGCTGCTGAATTTCCTCCAGTAACTCAAGTAACCTTTCCTTCTCCTTGTCTTCCTCCGCACTGCTATATTCTTCAAAATCCTCGTCCAGGTTTTTTAGGACGTCACGGACCCTCAGTTTCTCTAGAGCGATCTTCTCACGCAAGTTAAGAATCACGCGAACACCAATCGGGGTGGCAATAATGGCGTCAATCACTTCCTCCTCGCCCCGTTCGATCCGCTTGGCTATCTCTACCTCTCCCTCTCTGGTCAAAAGACAGACCATGCCCATCTCGCGAAGATACATTTTGACCGGGTCAGTCACCCTGCCTCCGCTATCATCATCCAATGGCAGGGCTCGATCTTCCTCGTCGCTGGCCTCGCCATCTTTCTCGATCTTTTCCTTGAGCATCTTTGCCTGTTGAGAGGAATCGACGATTTCAATGTCCATCTCATCGAAAATCATCATCATGTCGTCGATCTTCTCCGAGGATACGAGCTCGTCAGGCAGGACACTATTCACCTCGTCATAGGTAAGGTATCCCTTTTCTTTGCCAATCGAGATAAGCCGCCTAAGATCTTCCATATTGCTTTTTTTAGCCATCAAACCATCTCCCCCTTGGAAAGGTTCGCTTTATCATTGGCCTCTTTAGCCAACAAGGCCACCTTCTTAGCCTGCAACTCCGCCAGAAGCTCCGCAATGCGAGTCTGATCCTGGCTGCGCTCGGCAGTTCGGATTTCCTCCCTCAGCCGTTTCAGCTCATCCTGTAATTGCCGTCTTCTGGAACCGATTCCCTCAAGATATTCCCGCAGACGAGCGTGGGCCTCCTCCTCTCGCCATGGGCTCGATTCCAGTGACCATCCGCTTATCACATTTTTGAGGTCATCGTCTTGTAGGTCCATTAATAACCCACTTAGGGCCAGGTTTCCACCTTCCTGATAGTGTTTACTCAAAAGTCCTGCAACCTCCACCCAGGGATTTACTTGAAAATTATCCAAAGCGGAGCTTTTTTCAAGCACTGGAATCCAGTTGGGATAATGAACCAAAATACGGACAATCTCTTCCTCCCAGGCGGGAATCCGTGTGGGCCGGTCCGGCTTCAGTCCCCTTGCGGTCCTCACCCTGGATGTACGGTCCAAGCCCAATTCCGCCCTCAGTACTTCTTCACTCACCCCTAGCCTTTGGTCCAGCATTCGCAAGTAGCCCTCCTGGGTTACGCGCGAGTCCAGCAACTTCAGCATCGGAGTCACCTGGCGGACAACCTTGAGCCTGCCCTCCACCGAGCCGTCATATTCGGCAAGGGACTGTTCAAGAAAAATCTCCATAAGGGGCCGAGCCTCTTCCAGCAGCAAGGCAAATGGCTCCCTACCCTCCCTGGCCAAAAAGTCGTCAGGATCCATCCCCTCAGGCAAGGCCAAAAGGCGAGCAGGCAATTTTTCTCTCAGAAAAAACTCCAGACTGCGCATGGCCGCCCTCATGCCCGCTTGATCTCCGTCAAAAACCAACACCGCCTGAGGTGCCAGCCGGCTCAGCAGCCGGACATGGTGGAGGGTAAGTGCGGTGCCCAAAGGCGCGACCACCTGCTGTATTCCCTGGTTGTAGAGTGCTAGAAGATCAAAGTAGCCCTCCACCACCAAAGCCTCTTTATGTTGCCGGCACGCCTCCCTGGCCGTGGCCAGACCGTAGAGGGTTCGTCCTTTGTGAAATATGGGCGTTTCAGGGCTGTTGAGATACTTGGGTGGGTTTTCTTCATCCAAAGCTCGGCCGCCAAAAGCAACGGTACGCCCACGCATGTCCTTGATGGGAAACATCAGTCGATGCCGGAATCGGTCGTAACAGTCCCTCTCGGACTTTTTCACCAGTAACCCGGCCTGAACCGCTGTTTTCAGGTCCACTTTCCTGCTGAGGAGAAAACGTTTCAACCCATCCCAACTTTGTGGCGCATAGCCTAGCTGGAAATCCTGGATAACCTCCGGCCCCATGCCCCGACTCTGGAGATATGCCAACGCCATCTCCCCAGTACCCTTGTCAAGCAACACCTGGTTGAAATAAGCAGCAGCGAGCTCATTAACGTGACGTAAGCGCTCGGCCAGTTCACTCATCCTTTTTGCCCGCCCTGTCTCCTGCCGTTGCGGTAGAGGAATTGAGAAGCGATTGGCCAGTTCTTTTACCGCTTCAGCAAAAGAGAGGTTGCGCGAGCGCATGAGGAAATCGAAAACACTACCACTGGCCCCACAGCCAAAGCAGTGAAAAATCTGTTTCTCATCACTCACCGTAAATGAGGGCTCCTTTTCGCCATGAAAAGGACAGAGTCCCAAATAATTCTTCCCCCGCTTACGGAGGGAGATATAGGAGCCTACAACATCCACTATATTGGCTGCGGCTCGAACTTCTTCGATTATCTCGCGGTTGATCTGGCCCATTAATCGCCCTCCATGGCGATTAAAGTAATAGGTAAATCGTTGAAATCGTAATAGGCGTAGAAGTTGTTCGAATCGCGGCTGCCTGCCCGCCATCGCTCTCGCTCAGGCGAGGCGGGCGGGAAAGCTGCTCCCACAGGATAATCTCTGATCTCTTTGACTAATTT